>OFIS01000080.1_pt1 | contig 124869 bp, 109 predicted proteins | sample 1775071 | NCBI WGS metagenome assembly OFIS01 (sample SAMN08195774, study PRJEB24354) | sludge metagenome | isolation source: sludge from phenol fed wastewater aerobic bioreactor C | place: India: Nagpur | collected 2016-09-17 | reverse complement strand
TGCGTGGCAAGCACCGCCAGGGGTTTACGCAGATCAATCATCTGGTCCAGGCGGCTGCGGAAAAAATCGTCAATCTGGCTCATGCGGTTTCGGGGCAATCTCCCAGAAAATGAGCCCCAGCGGGCTGTTTTTGGGGGATTTGATAGTCTGGAGTGGCTTTATTTTACAATAAAATCAATGAGTTATTTATAATTCAGGGCCGATTACTGAGCGGGCGTACGAGAACCCGAAGTTCGTCGAAGACTTGGTACGCGACGTGGCCGTCCTGGTGCGGCGGCTGCCAGGCGTGGCGTCCTATGAAGTGGAGGCCGAAAATTTCGAGTCGATTCACAATCATTCGGCGTATGCCATCGTGATCAGCGCGAACGCGCAGTGACCAGCGGCCGGGCGACCCTTGCGCCACACCGGGCCGCCAGTTCGTTGTCAGACAATTTGATGTCGTTCCCGACAACGAGCCTTGCGAGCGGAACCCGTAGGATCGTCGTTACAGGCAACCTGAAACGACGATGCAAGATGGAGACACTATAGTAGCTGGCCCAGGTTCCCTCGCGTTGTGTCGGTTCGATTTCTCCAGGCTTCCCGGTAATGACCGGGCCTGCTGCCGGACCCACGGCGCATGACGTCAGTATGGAAGTAGATTCTGAAAGGGCGACTGTTCCTTTCATTGTTTCCAACAGCGCCAATCAATATCGGATCCCGCATCGGATATGGTCAGGCGCAATCGAGGAGGACTGGAATATGAAACTTCCCTTGAAACGCAGCGAGTTCGCATCCCGTCGGCGTTTTGTCACGAAAATCGGCAGCCTCATGGGCGCCGCGGCCGTCACCAGCGCGCTACCGCTACGCGATGCATGGGCGCTCGAGACCTTGACCATGCTGACCTGGAATGGCTTTGCCGAGCGCGAGGTGGTCGGGGATTTTGTGGACAAGCACGGCGTCAAGATCCGCGCGAAATACTATACCGGCGGAGACGAAATGCTGGCGCTGATCTCCCAATCCCCGCCGGGCACTTACGACGTCATCCTGGCGGACGGCGAATATGTCCAACAGTTGCGGACAGCGGGTTATATCGACAAGCTGAATCCGGCGGACTATCCCTTTAACGATTATTTTCCGGAATTCCGCAGGTTTCCAATGCTGTGGCATGAGAACGACATGTATGCGTTGCTCATGCGTTTCGGATTTCTGGGGGTTTCGTTCAATACCAAATACATTACCGACGAACAGGCAAGCTCCTACGAGATGTTCTGGGACAAGAAGCTCAAAGGCAAGGTTGCGCATTTCGACTGGCATCTGCCCAATCTCGGTCAAATGAGCCTGCTGAACGGAAATCCCAAGCCTTACGATATCGATGCCGCCGCCTGGCAAAAGGTGCAGGATAGAACCATGAGCCTGCGTCCCCAGATCGCCGGGTTCTTCGGCTATGGCGGCACGCTTTCGGCGCTGAAAACCGAGCAAGTCCATGCGATGCTGGGCATTGGGGACTGGATCACTGGTCTGCTGGCCCGCGATGGCGGTTCATTCAAGACGGTCGTGCCCAAGGAAGGCGGCCTGCAGTGGGATGAGTGCCTGTGCATCGGCAAGGGCAGCCGGAAGACCGAATTGGCCACCAAGTTCCTGCAATACATGGCCTCCCCGGAAGGGCAGGTCAAGGCCGCAACCATGAAAGCTTATCCAGCCCTGATTCCGAATCAAGAGGGGTGGAAGTTGCTGTCGAAGGTCAATCACGTGGCGGCTGAACGTGGGGGCATGCTGATGGACGAATACAACGTCATGAACATCATCCGGGAGGGCCGCATCCACGATCGGCAACTTCCAGTCCAGCAATCTCTGCAGGACTGGAACAATTTCTGGCAGAAGTACAAGAGCGCCTGAGCGGCTCCTGACCAGGCTGGCGCACCCGCGATGCAATGCTGTGGCGGGCGCGGCCTGGTCAGCCGCCTGTCGTTTCAGAAGTCGGCCGCTGGCTCCGGAACAGATATCTTGCGAAGAGCTTGATGGGCCTCATGGCACAGGAGGTTTTGGTGACAATTCCGCGTCAGAGTTCAACGCGATCCCCTGGCGCCGCGTCGCGCGTGCGCCCGTTGCGACGGACGTCGCCGCGTACTGGGCATTTCGTTCCAAAGCAGAGGCTATATACCTTTTCTCTGAGCCTGCCGCCGTTCGTGTGGCAGTTGCTCTTTCTGGTTTTTCCGGTGGTGTTTCTGCTGGTCATTACTTTCTGGTCGGTCGAGTTCTTTCGCCTGAAGCCGGATTTCACGTTTGCCAATTGGGCGTTCATCTATACGCGCGGCTATTTTTACGATGCGTACGTCTTGACTTTCGGCATGGCGATTTTCTCTGCGATCGTCATCAGCGCGATTGCGTTTCCGTGCGCCTACGCGATTGCCTTCAAATTCCGGAAATCGGCACGTCAGCTTGCGCTGCTTTTGCTGATCATCCCCTTTTTCACCAGTTACCTGGTGCGCGTTTATGCTTGGCAGGTCGTCCTGGCTGATTCAGGGGTCGTCAACATGCTCCTGAGCTGGCTGTCGCTGCCGCCAGTGGCGATGCTCAATACCCTCGGAGGCACCTTGATCGGGTATGCGACTTTGTGCCTGCCGCTGGTGACCTTGCTGCAATTGCTCAGCCTCATCTATGTGGACCGGAATCTGGTGGAAGCGTCCCATAACCTAGGTTGCGGCCGTCTTGGCACGATCTGGCACGTCATCATCCCGTCCGCCAGAATCGGCATCATGGTTGCGGCGCTGTTCTGTTTCATCCTGACATTTGGTGATTTCGTCAGTCCTTTGTATTTAGGAGGCGGCCTGAGGACCGTACTGAGCACCGTGATCATCGACACTGTCAAGTCCGGCCAGCAGTGGCCACAGGCGGCCGTCGTGGCGGTGACGATGATCATGACTTTGCTGGCGGTTGCCCTGGCGGCAATCTGGTTCGCTTACCGGAGGCCGAAATGAACGAGAACCGATGGATCAATCTGACGCTTTATTGCTATGCCTTTGGAATATTCGCGTTTATTTTCACTCCCATCGCGGCTAGCTTCGTTTTTTCCTTCAATGCGGATCGCTTTCCCACCTTGCCTCTGGGTGATTTCAGTTTCCAATGGTATCGGGACATCATCTCCGACGCCGACATCTGGCTGGCGTTTGGAAATAGCGCAAAAGTCGGTTTCACCGTGGCGGTGGTGTCCACCTTGCTGGGGTTTTGCGCCGCGTATACCGATCATCGCTATCGATTCTTCGGAAAATCGGTCTACCTGACGCTGGCGCTGTTGCCGCCGACCATCCCGGTGGTCATCATGGGGCTGGCGATGCTGGCGTTTCTGTCTCGCGTCAGCCTGTCGGGCAACATTCAGGCGGTCATGATCAGCCATATCGTCATGTGCACCCCGTTTGCAATGGCGGTGATCCGGATGCGTCTGGCGCTGATGCCCGCCGACATGGAAGCGGCCGCCTGGAACCTGGGAGCCAGTCAGTGGCAGGCGCTTTGGCACGTGATCCTGCCATTTTCCTTGCCCAGCATCGCTGCTGCGCTGTTTGTCACCATGGCGGTGTCGTTCGATGAGTATGCCGTTGCATGGTTCGTGTCGGGGCTGGACCCCACCGTGCCGGTCAGCATTCTCACGACCCTGCAGGGGCGCGTCAGTCCGACGATCAATGCGATTGGTTCCATCGTCTTTACGGTCACCATCATATTGGTTGTCCTGGCGCAGATTCTGTTGGTCCGGCGTGGAAAAAACAGGACTCAAAAAATTTTGGCCGCGGCCAAAGGGGAGTGAAATCATGAATCGTCCTCTGGTGGAACTGGATAATGTCAGTAAGTCCTTTGGGGGCTTTACCGCTGTCGAATCGATCAACCTGAACATCAGCGAAGGCGAATTCCTGGCCATCATGGGTTCGAGCGGCTGTGGCAAGACAACGACCCTGCGGATGCTGGCCGGCCTGGACCAGCCCACGCAAGGCGAAATCCGCCTCAACGGAGAGCGCATCAATGAACTCAGCACCTGGGATCGCGATACCCCCCTGGTGTGGCAGAACCTTGCGCTATTCCCCTTTTTGAGCGTCGCCGAGAATGTCGAGTTTGGACTTCGGATGCGTGGCGTCCAGAAGGACGAGCGCAGGCGTCGGGTCGGGAAATGGCTGGAACGCATGGGGCTCGCCGAGTTCGCGGGTCGGGATATCAGTCAGTTGTCGGGCGGCCAGCGCCAGCGTGTCGCATTGGCCAGATCCCTGGTAACCGAACCTCCCATCCTGTTGCTCGACGAGCCGCTGAGTGCTCTGGACGCAAACCTGAAGGTGCGGATGCAAGGTGTGCTGACAGAGTTGCAAAAGGAGATCGGCATCACCTTCGTGTACGTCACCCATAGTCATTCGGAAGCCTTCGCAATGGCCGATCGGGTGGTGATCATGAGCCAGGGACATATTGAACAGGTGGGCACTCCGCAGGAAATCTATTCCAAGCCATGCAACCGGTTCGTGGCGGAATTCATTGGCGGCAAGAACATCATCGAGGGCAATGTGGCCGATATCGTCGGCGACAGGATCATCGTGAGGTCCGATCATGGAGTCCTGGAAACGCCTCTGGCGGCCGGCGGGCGCGTCGCCAAGGGGGATTCCGTGACCTTGTACGTCGGCGCCGAGGACGTGGGCTTCGGCGGGGCTGAGGGCGCGGACCGCAATCGTCTGCGGTGTCGCGTGATCGGAGAAGAGTTCGTCGGCGCCATCATGACGATCCACCTCCAGGCTGAAACCGGCCTGGAGTTGCAGGCCCAGGTTCCCTATGCCGGACGCGCGAAGCTGCCCGTGGAAGACGATGGCTGGGTTCATGTCAGCTGGGGTATCCAGGAAACCCGCATCCTGGGCGCACAGACATGAGCTGACGTGTAGTCCGGAGTATGGCTTCGCTTTCTGGCAAGTCGAGGTCGTTCCTGGAGAAAGCCACCGGGCGTCCTGTCTCTAAGATGGGTTGGGCGGATGCTGAAAAAGCGCCGCCGCTCAATCACCAGAGCCGGTACACTCCCGGGACATAACGGGGGGCCGGCGCACCTTCGAGGAGACACTACATGGAATACGGCACCGCCAGAATTCCGCATGACAAGCGCGAGTATGGCTTTTTTGACCAGGTCGTGACCTGGTTCGGGTCCGGGGTCAATACGGGATCCTGGTATTTTGGCGGGATGGCGGCGGCCATTGGCATGAGTTTCGTCTGGCAGTACGCTTTCATCTATCTGCCGCTGATGATGATTCCCTGGGCCATGATCGGCTGGATTTCCTGGAAGCATGGCGCGTCGACGGTGACCTGTACGGTTCCCGTCCTGGGCGTCCGGGGATCCCGCTGGGCTGGCATCGGTGAGTTTCTGGGCATGATCGGTTGGCCGAGCATCAACACCTTCATCGCCGCGATTTCATTGACTTATGTTTTCCATGCCATGTGGGGCTCGCCGACCTATGGGCAGCCCGGCTCCTTGGTGCCGTTGGTTCTGGGAATCCTGGTGACCGCGATTGTTCAGGGAGTGATCGTCGTGGTGGGGCATCGCGCGATCAAGTACCTGGAATGGATTTCTGTCGTGCTGCTGGTCGTGCTGGGCATCTGGGAAACCATCGTCGTCCTGCAGCACTGGGATTACGCCAAGATCGCCAGCCTGACCTTGCCGGAAGCTCAACATTCGCCGGCATTTTATTTTGACCTGGCTTTCGGGTTCTGCTGGGGGTGGGCGATGATCGGCGACTTTGCCCGCTTTGCCAAGGGGCCTGGCGCCGCCACGGCGGGTAGCTGGCTGGGTGTCAATCTGGGTCAAGGCTGGTTCATGATCGTCGGCGCCATCGGTGTGATCGGCGTCGTGCTGGATACTGGCGTCTTCGACCCGAACAACTCGGATCCCAGTTCCACGATCGCTTCCCTGGGGTTGGGCACCGTTGCCTTTCTTGTAGTGTTCTTCGCCACGGTCAGCACGAACGTGACCGTGTTGTATGGGGCCGGCATGGGGCTGGTGGGCGCCACGCGCAGCGAATCCCCCAAGCGCTATCTGTTGTTTATTGCGCTCTTGCAGTTCGTCATGTGTTTTTTGCCGCTGGCTTTTGACAAATTCATCGAGTATTTCGAGTTCTTCCTTGGGGTGGTCGGAGGGATCTTCGTCCCGTTGTGGACGCTGGTGGTTGTCGATTATTTCATTGTACGCAGGTGCCAGGTCCGGGACGAGGATCTGTTCGCCGAGAATTATCCTGATGGTTCCACCAAGAGCCGCCTGGGCGACTGGAATGCTTCAGGTTGGATTTCGATGGCTTTGGGTCTGGGCGTGTTCTACTTGCTGCACTACAGTCTGACGGATGTTGCGGGGGTTTGGACGGCGTCCTTTCCGGCAATTGGCGTGACGGCGGTCAGTTACCTGGTGCTGGCGCTGGGCTTCAACATGCGACGCACGCGTCTGGTGTGATGGGGAAAGACATGGATCGAGTCCGTATTGCGGAGCTGGCCTGGCCAGCTTACGCGGAGAAAGTCAGAAATGGCGCGCTCGTGCTGGTGCCCGTTGGGGCGTTGGAGCAGCACGGGCCCCACATGAGCATGAATCCGGACGTCCTGCTACCGACGGCCATTTCAGAACGTGTGGCTGCCCGGATGGGCGCGTTAGTGGCTCCGGCCATCGCGTATGGCTACAAGTCGCAGCAAAAAAGCGGCGGGGGCAATCACATGCCGGGCACGACCAGCCTGGATGGCCTGACGGTCACCAGCATCATCCGCGACGTGCTGAAGGAACTGGCGCGCCACGGGGTCCGCAAGGTTGTTCTCGTTAATGGCCATTATGAGAACTCGGCCTTCATTACCGAAGGGGTCGATCTGGCGCTGCGAGAACTGCGTTGGGATGGCATACGGGATTTCCGCAGCATCATCCTGTCGTACTGGGACTTCATCGACCAAAAGACGATTGACGCGATTTACCAGGGGGATTTCCCCGGCTGGGCCGTCGAGCATGGCGGGGTGCTGGAAACCTCTTTGATGCTGCATCTGCACCCGGATCTGGTCGACATGAGTCAGGTTCAGGATCACCCGCCAGCCACATTTCCGCCTTATGATTTTTTCCCGATCAAGCCGGAGTGGACACCGGAGTCCGGCTGTCTGTCGTCGGCCAGCCGAGCCAGCGCGGAACATGGCCAACTGATCTTGACGGTCTGCGTACAGGGCATCGCGGACGCGCTGCGAACGGCGTTTGACTGATCATGCCGTGCCTGGCTTCCCGGCGGGGGGCGCGTGTGGCGCCACCCGACGCGGCGGCGGCCGACGCCCTCGATGTGAGGGATCGTCCGCTGGCTTTACAAAACCACCGTTCGATGCCCGCTGATGAAGACCCGCCGTTCCAGGTAGTCGCGCACGGCCCGGGCCAGTGCGCGGCATTCCAGGTTGCGGCCGGTGGCCAGCAGTTGGTCGGGGGTTTGCGTATGATCGACTGGCTCGACGGACTGGGTGATGATCGGGCCCTCGTCCAGATCGTCGGTCACGAAGTGGGCTGTGGCGCCGATCACCTTGACCCCTCGTTCATAGGCCTGGTGATATGGGCGGGCGCCCTTGAAGCCCGGCAGGAAAGAATGGTGGATATTGATGGCGCGGCCCGCCAGTGCCTTGCTGGTTTCGGGGCGCAGGATCTGCATGTACCGGGCCAGGACAACCAGTTCGGAGCCGGTCGTCCGTACCAGATCCAGGATGGTGGTTTCCTGTTGCGGCCGGGTCTCGTCGGTGACGGGCAGATGGTGGAACGCGATCTCCGCGGCCTCGGCGTGGCCGCGCAGGGTGTCGTGATTCGAAACGACAGCCGTGATGTCCATCGGCAGCTCACCCATTCGGGCGCGAAACAGCAGGTCCGCGAGACAGTGCTCCAGTTTCGAGACCAGAATCAGCACTTTGGGGCGCCGCGACATGTCGTGAATGGCCCAGCGCATGGAAAAGCGTTGGGCCAGCCCGGCGAAATCGCGGTTCAAGGAAGCGATGTCCAGCGCCTGGGGAGGGTCGGTGTGGAAAACGCAGCGTACGAAGAATTGCTGGGTGCTTTTTTCATCGAAGACAGTGAATTCGTCGATATAGCCGCGTCGCTGGTCCAGGAACGAGACGATGGCCGCAACCTGTCCGGCCCTGCTGGGGCAGGACACCGTGAGGCAGAACAAGGCACTGGCGGTCGATGGGGCGGGCGAGGATGAATGTTGCATGGTTCGTCTCCGGTCTAGGTCGAGTGGCCAGCGCGGCGCGCCGGCCCAGTAGTGGCGTCCACTACATCACGGAGGCGCATATCCGCCTAGAATGGAAACGTCATGACGTCTGAATCGTCAGACAGGGAGAAGCAGAGCCATATGAGTACGGGACCAGTGCGCTTTGGCTTCATTTTGCTGCCGCATTTCACCTTGACCGCCTTTTCGGGGATGCTGGATGTACTGCGTCTGGCGGGCGACGAGGGCGATCACAGTCGGCCGGTGCGATGCGCCTGGCAGGTTGTCGATGAAACTCTGGCGCCGGTCCGCTCCAGCAGCGGGATCCAGGTGGTGCCGTCGGAAGTGTTAGGCGACCCCGCCCGCTTCGATTATGTGGTGGTCGTGGGCGGCCTGCTGCAGCGCCCGCCGGTCAGCGCCGGGATGCTCGAATTCATCCGCGAAGCGGCATGCAAGGATGTCCGTCTGGTCGGCTTGTGCACAGGGGTATTCACCCTGATGCAGGCCGGAGTGCTGGATCAGCATCGCATCTGCGTCAGCTGGTTCCATTACTGGGATTTTCTCGAACACTTTCCCTGCGTCGATCCGGCGCAGGTGATCGCTGACCGCCTGTACGTCTTTGATCGGCGGCGCATCACATGTTCGGGCGGGCGTGCTTCGATCGATGTCGCCGCCGAGATCCTGCGGCGCCACATCGATCAGTCCATCGTGCAGAAGGCTCTGCGTATTCTGCAGGTTGAAGATGGGGGCCGGGCCAGCGCGGCCCAGCCGTTGCCGCCAGGAATCCAGCCGACGACGCATCCCGCCGTGCGGCGCGCCGTCCTGCTCATGGAACAGCACGTCGGGCGGGCTCTGAGCCTTGATGAACTGGCCGGCAAGCTGGGCATTTCCGTGCGCCACCTGGAGCGGCTCTTCAAGGAATCGACCGGGCAGGGGCCCCAGGCCTATGCGCGCGGCATGCGATTGCGCCTGGCGGCCTGGATGCTGACCCACACCAAGAAAACCATCGCGGCCATCGCGTCGGAGTGTGGGTTTTCCGATGCGTCCCATCTGGGGCGCGAATTTCGCGCGACTTTCGGAATGCCGCCCAGCGCGTGGCGCGGCCGCGCCCAACTGCCCGACACGCTGTTGTCGCCATCGGACCCGGTGTCCGACTACATCAGCGAGGTATTTCCGGGGCGCAGCGAGTTCTTTTGAAGAAGCGGGAATCTTCCAGAAGTACGGCGAAATAATTCTATCGGGTCCGGCCCGCTTTTGATGTACTGCACCCATCACACCAAACGGGGTGCGCCATCATCGAAGCGAGGAGACCATGAGTAATCGCTACTCGATCTTCAGCCTGATCCGCAACGGGCTGAGTCACAATGAAAACTGGGGAAGGGCATGGCATAGCCCCGAACCCAAGCGGGAATACGATGTTGTCGTGATCGGCGCAGGCGGGCATGGCCTGGCCACCGCCTACTATCTGGCCAAAGTGCATGGCATCCACAATGTCGCCGTGCTGGAGAAAGGCTGGCTGGGTGGCGGCAATACCGCGCGCAATACCACGATCGTGCGTTCGAACTATCTCTGGGACGAGTCGGCCCAGCTCTATGAAAAGGCGATGCAGCTCTGGGAGGGCCTGTCGCAGGATCTGAACTATAACGTCATGTTCAGCCAGCGCGGCGTCATGAACCTGGCCCACACTCTGCAGGAAGTGCGCGACACCCAGCGGCGCATCAATGCCAACCGCTACAACGGGGTCGATGGCGAGTGGCTGACGCCGGCGCAGGTCCAGGAAATCGTCCCCAACATCAATCTGAACAGCCGCTATCCCGTGCTGGGCGGTTCGTTCCAGCGGCGCGGCGGCGTGGCCCGCCATGACGCCGTGGCCTGGGGCTTCGCCCGCGCCGCTGACCGGCTGGGTGTGCACATCATCCAGAATTGCCCGGTGACCAATATCCGGAAGAAAAATGGTGTCATCGAAGGCGTGGACACGGGCAAGGGATTCATCAAGGCCAAGAAAGTCGCCGTGGTGGTAGCCGGCCATTCCAGCGTATTGGCCGACATGGCGGGCATCCGCCTGCCTATCGAGAGTCATCCTCTGCAGGCACTGGTTTCCGAGCCGGTCAAGCCCTGCGTCCACACCGTCATCATGTCCAATGCCGTGCATGCCTACATCAGCCAGTCCGACAAGGGCGACCTGGTGATCGGCGCCGGCATCGACCAGTATCTGGGTTATGGCCAGCGTGGCAGCTTCCAGAGCATCGAGCACACGCTGCAGGCCATCGTCGAGATGTTCCCGTCCCTGAGCCGCGTGCGCATGAACCGCCAGTGGGGGGGCATCGTGGATGTGTCGCCCGACGCGTGCCCGATCATCACCAAGACCGGGATCAAGGGGCTGTATTTCAACTGCGGATGGGGAACCGGCGGCTTCAAGGCCACTCCTGGATCGGGTTGGGTCTTTGCGCACACGGTCGCGCACGACGAGCCGCACCCGCTGAACAAGGCCTTCTCCGTCGACCGCTTCTATAGCGGCCATCTGATCGACGAACACGGCGCCGCCGCCGTGGCCCACTGAAGGAGAGACATCATGCTGCAGATCAAATGCCCCTGGTGCGGGGAACGCGCCGAAAGCGAATTCAGTTATGGGGGGGAGGCCGGCATTGTGCGCCCCGTGGACAACGCTTCGATGGATGATCGTGAATGGGGCGATTACGTATTCATGCGCCGCAACACTTTCGGGCTGTTTCGCGAGCAGTGGGTCCACACCCACGGTTGCCGCCGCTGGTTCATAGCCGAGCGCGATACGCGGACCTATGACATCCGGGGCTACGAGACCTTCGCTGATCAGAGTCACGAAACCGCAGAACCGATCCGGGAGGCCGTATGAATCAGGATAGCCGCTTGCCCCAGGGTGGCCGTGTGCGGCGCGGCGCGCCGGTGCGCTTCACGTTCAATGGCAAGGCCTATACCGGCCTGCAAGGAGACACGCTGGCGTCGGCCCTGCTGGCCAATGGCGTGCATTTTGTGGCACGCAGTTTCAAGTACCACCGCCCGCGCGGCATCATGACCGCCGGAGTCGAAGAGCCCAATGCGCTGGTGCAGCTGGAAAGCGGCGCGTATACGGTGCCCAACGCGCGTGCGACCGAGGTCGAACTCTATGAGGGCTTGCGCGCGACCAGTGTCAACGCCAAGCCGGACATCGAGCATGACCGCATGGCGATCATGCAGCGCTTTGCACGCTTCATCCCGGCGGGGTTCTATTACAAGACCTTCATGTGGCCGCGCAGCTGGTGGGGCAAATACGAGGAACGGATCCGTGACGCCGCAGGCCTGGGCTCGGTGCCAGACACTCAGGATCCTGATCGCTACGAGAAGCGCTATGCGCACTGCGATGTGCTGGTCGTGGGGGCCGGGCCGGCGGGGCTGGCGGCTGCCTGCGCGGCAGGCCGCACCGGTGCCCGGGTCATTCTGGTGGATGATGCTGGCGAGGCGGGGGGCAGCCTGTTGCGCGCCCAGGAAGTCATCGACGACAAACCCGCGCTGGATTGGGTAGCCGAACGCATGGCGGAATTGGCTGCCCAGCCGGAAACACAGGTGCTGCAGCGCACCACCGCGTTTGGCTACCAGGATCACAATCTGGTCACCGCCTGCGAGCGGCTGCACGACCATCTGCCGATCATGCAGCGCAGTGGCGTACGCGAACGCATCTGGAAAATCCGGGCCCGGCATGTGGTGCTGGCGACCGGCGCCCATGAACGGCCGCTGGTATTCGGCAACAACGATATCCCGGGCGTGATGCTGGCCGGTGCCGTATCCGCTTACATTCACCGCTACGGCGTGCTGCCAGGCCGCCGTGCCGTCGTGTTCACCAACAACGACAGCGCCTATCAGTGCGCGGTCGATCTCAAACGTCATGGCGCGGATGTCACCATCGTCGATCCGCGGGTGCTCAGCAGCGGTACCCTGCCGGCCGAGGCCGAACGGCTGGGAATTCCGGTGGTGCACCAGGCCGTCGTAGCCGAGGCGCGCGGCGGCAAGCACGTGACTGGTGTGCGCCTGCGGGGCCATGGCGCCAGTCTGCGCGATGGCGTCGATACGCTGTCCTGCGATCTGCTGGCGACATCCGGTGGCTGGAATCCCGTCATCCACCTGTATGCCCAGTCGCGCGGCAAGCCGCGCTGGTGTGATGAGCGTGCCTGTTTCGTGCCGGATGCGTCCGCCCAGCCGCAAAGCAGTGCGGGTGCCGCCAACGGCGATTTCAGTCTGCAGGCGGCGCTGGATGGCGGCGCGCGTGCGGGCCTGCAGGCGGCCGAAGGCGCTCCAGCCGCCCGGCCCGCGGATCTTCCCGTGTGGTCTGCCAGGCCGGTCGAGGTTGCGCCTTTGCTGCCGCTGTGGGCTGTCGGCAAGGGCAAGCAGGCCACCCGTGGTCCGAAGCAGTTCATCGATTACCAGAACGATGTCTCGGTATCCGACATCCTGCTGGCGGTCAGCGAGGGCTACCACTCGGTCGAGCACGTCAAGCGCTATACGGCCATGGGCTTCGGTACCGACCAGGGCAAGCTGGGCAACATCAACGGCATGGGGGTGCTGGCTGAAGCCTTGAAGCAAAGCATTCCGGCAACCGGGACCACGACATTCCGTCCCAACTACACGCCGGTCAGCTTCGGCGCCGTGGCTGGACGCGAACTGGGCGATTGGTTCGATCCGATCCGCCGTACCTGCCTGCACGACTGGAATCTGGAACAAGGCGCCATCTTCGAGGATGTGGGCAACTGGAAGCGCGCCCATTACTACCCAAAACCGGGTGAAGACATGCACGCGGCGGTGCAGCGCGAATGCCTGGCCGTGCGCAACAGCGTCGGCCTCCTGGATTACAGCACCCTGGGCAAGATCGACGTGCGCGGCCCGGATGCGGTCGAGTTCCTCAATCGCCTGTACATCAATTCCTGGACCAAGCTGCAGCCTGGGCGCTGCCGTTACGGCCTGCTGCTTGATGAGAACGGCATGGTCATGGACGATGGCGTGAGCATCCGTCTGGCTGAGGATCATTTCCTGCTGACCACTACCACCAGCGGCGCGGCCCGCATCATGAGCTGGATGGAGCGCTGGCTGCAGACTGAATGGCCGGATCTGCGGGTCTATCTGACCTCGGTGACGGACCAGTATGCCGTGGCGACCGTGGCTGGTCCCCATGCCCGCAAGGTGCTTTCCGCCGTCTGCAAGGACATCGATTTCAGCAATGAGGCCTTCCCTTTCATGAGTTTCCAGGAAGGCACCATCGATGGCGTGTTTGCCCGTGTCCTGCGCGTGAGCTTTTCCGGCGAGCTATCCTACGAAGTCTATATGCCGGCCAATATGGGCCGCCACGTTGTCGAGCGGCTGATGACGGCTGGCCAGCCCCACGGCATCACGCCCTACGGCACCGAGACCATGCACGTCCTGCGCGGCGAAAAAGGCTACATCATCGTCGGTCAGGACACCGACGGTTCGGTCACTCCGATGGATCTGGGCATGGGCGGTATGCTGGCAAAAAACAAGGACTGCCTGGGCAAGAGATCTCTGGCGCGCAGCCACACCAGCGGTCCTGGGCGCAAGCAGTTCGTTGGTTTGCTGGCCAATGATCCCGCCTGCGTGTTGCCGGAAGGCGGCCAGATTCTGCTGGGTCCGACCCAGGCGGCCATCGCTCCGATGTTCGGTCACGTGACTTCCAGCTATATGAGTCCGATCCTGGGCCGATCCATTGCGCTCGCCCTGCTCAAGGATGGCCATGAGCGGATGGGTGAAGAAGTCACAGTAGCCACGGCCGATGGTCGATTCATGCCGGCGCGCGTCTGCAGCCCGGTGTTCTACGATCCCGAAGGAGCCCGTCAAAATGTTGAATGAAAACAAACAGCAGAGCCCGCTGACGGGACTGCACACGGACTTTGGTCTGCCACTGTTGCATGGTGACTCCAATCGAGTGTCCCTGAGCGAGCAATCTCTGGTCAGTCTGGCCAATCTGCGTGTCGATCCTTCCAATTCAACCATTCTGGGAACCGTCCAGGCGTGTCTGGGGCTGGAATTGCCCCTGGTACCCAACACAGTGGCCCATGATGGGGACATTACGGCCTTGTGGCTGGCGCCTGACGAGTGGCTGCTGCGCGCCGGCGCAGGTGTCGATCTGGTATCCCGGGTCGAACATGCGCTGGCAGGTCACTGGTTTGCGATCACGGACCAGAGCAGCGGCTATTCCGCCGTTCAGTTGCATGGGCCGGGGGCGCGCAATGTGTTGAACGCGGGCTGTCCGCTGGATCTGCACCCCCGGGCCTTACCGCTTGGCCGTTGCGCTCAGTCGCATTTTTTCAAGGCCAGCGTGCTGCTGCGCCCGCTGGAGGATACGGGCGATGCCTGGGAACTGATCGTGCGACGCAGTTTCGCCGATTACGCGGTGCGCATGCTGCTGGATGCGATGGAGGGCTGAGCACCGATTCGCAAGGCGGCATGGTCGCCCGCAAGGGCGGTCACGGCGCCTACCCGCGCCGCAGTTCGAAGGATGGGAACAGCGCCGCCAGCGCGTCGCTGACCCCTGCGCCCGGCCAGTCCCGCAAGGACTGGCCGTGTGCATTCAGGATCTCGTCGGCGCAGCCTTGGGTGCGGAACACTTGTACGGCGTAACGGCGCACACCGTATTGAGCCAGCGCGCGGCCCAGTGCCACCAGCTCCTGCGCATCGATCAGATCGGGATGGACGGTGGTGCGGCATTCGAAATCGACGCCGCTGTCCAGCACGGCCCGCAGGCTGGCCAGGGCGGGCGCGCCGCTGCCGGCCACCCGGGTGACCCGGGCGTAGTCGTCGAAATCCGCCTTGATGTCCAGGCCGACCCAGTCCACGTCGGGCAGCACCTGCGCCAGGCGGCGCGGGTGGGTGCCGCCGGTGTGCAGGCCGATCTGGTAGCCCATCGCCCGCACCTGGGCGATGGCCGCGCCCAGGCCCGGATCCATGGTGGGCTCCCCGCCGCTGAAGACCACGCCGTCGATCAGCCCCACCCGCCGCCGCAGGAAGGCCAGGATGTCGTCCCAGTCCAGCGGACTGCCGGCCGTGCGCGGCTGCAGGTGCGGGTTGTGGCAATAGCCGCAGCGCCAGGGGCAGCCCTGCACGAAGACCACGGCCGCCAGCCGGCCGGGGAAGTCCGTGGCGGTGAAGGGGACGAGCCCGCCGGCCTTCAGGCGCGGGGCGGGGCCGCGCCCGGCCCGGATGCGGACCGGGACGCGGGCGTGCGGCGGGGGAAGGAGATCGGCGTGCATGTCGGGCGGGGGCGTCCTGCGGCGGGGAGTGCGGTGTGCCTGCCTCAGGCGGCCTGCCGGACGGGCGCCTGGCCGGTGCGCCGTTCGACGAAGAAGCGGCGTTCGTGGAATTCGCCCTTCTTGCCGATGTTGAAGGACGACATGGGACGGTGGTAGCCCATGACGCGGGTCCAGATTTCGCAGGGCTGGCGTTCGGCGTCGTTCAGGGTGACGGGGGTCGGGTTCATGGAATGCTCCTGTTGAGGGTGGGTGGAAAAAAGGGCAATCGGCGCGTGGCGGATCAGGCCGCCGCCACCTGCGCGGCCGCATCGGCCGCAGCCGCGGCCGGCGCATCAGCCGTGGCCGCCTGCCGCTTGCGGGCGATCAGCTCGTCGTCGCAATGCGGGCAGAATTCGTGTTTGCCCGGCAGGTAGCCGTGCCTGGGGCAGATGGAAAACGTCGGCGTGATCGTGATGTAGGGCAGCGAGAAACGGCTGAGCGTGCGGCGCACCAGTTCGCGGCAGGCGTCGGCCGAGGACAGCGGCTCGGTCATGTACAGGTGCAGCACGGTGCCACCGGTGTATTTGCGTTGCAGTTCGTCCTGGCGCTCCAGGGCTTCGAAGGGGTCGTCGGTGAAGCCTACCGGCAACTGGGACGAGTTGGTGTAGTAGGGCATGTCCGGCGTGCCGGCCTGCAGAATGCCGGGCCAGCGGGCGCGGTCCTCCTTGGCGAAACGGTAGGTCGTGCCCTCGGCCGGGGTGGCTTCCAGGTTATACATGTGGCCGGTGGCCTCCTGGAATTCGATCATGCGGGCGCGCACGTGATCCAGCAGGCGCACGGCAAAAGCGTGGCCCCAGGGGCTGGTCAGGTCGTGCTCGTCGGCGGTGAAGTTGCGGATCATTTCATTGATGCCGTTGACGCCCAGCGTGGAGAAGTGGTTGCGCAGGGTGCCCAGGTAGCGGCGCGTATAGGGGAACAGGCCATTGTCCATGTGTTCCTGGATCACGCGGCGCTTGATCTCCAGGCTGTCGCGGCCCAGTTCCAGCAGTTCGTCCAGGCGGGCCATCAGGCCGGCCTCGTCGCCGGCATGCAGGTGGCCCAGGCGCGCGCAGTTGATCGTCACCACCCCCAGTGAGCCGGTCTGCTCGGCCGAACCGAACAGGCCGTTGCCGCGCTTGAGCAGCTCGCGCAGGTCGAGCTGCAGGCGGCAGCACATGGAGCGGATCATGTTCGGCTTGAGTTCCGAGTTGATGAAGTTCTGGAAGTAGGGCAGGCCGTACTTGGCGGTCATCTCGAACAGGCGTTCGGCGTTGGGGCTGTGCCAGTCGAAGTCGGGCGTGATGTTGTAGGTGGGGATGGGAAAGGTAAACGCGCGCCCGCGCGCGTCGCCGGCCATCATGACCTCGATGTAGGCGCGGTTGATCATGTCCATTTCGGCCTGCAGCTCGCCGTAGGTGAAGGACATTTCCGCCCCGCCGATCACCGGGACCTGGTCGCGCAGGTCTTCGGGGCAGACCCAGTCGAAAGTCAGGTTGGTGAACGGCGTCTGGGTGCCCCAGCGCGAGGGGACGTTCAGGTTGAAGATCAGTTCCTGGATGGACTGGCGCACTTCGGCGTAGGACAGGGCATCCTTGCGGACGAAGGGCGCCATGTAGGTGTCGAAGGAGCTGAAGGCCTGGGCGCCGGCCCATTCGTTCTGCAGCGTGCCCAGGAAATTGACGATCTGGCCCACGGCGCTGGACATGTGGCGCGGCGGCCCGGATTCGATCTTGCCCGGCACCCCGTTCAGGCCTTCGTTCAACAGGGTGCGAAGCGACCAGCCGGCGCAGTAGCCCGAGAGCATGTCCAGGTCGTGGATGTGCAGGTCGCCCTGGCGGTGCGCCTGGCCGACGGTCTCGGGGTAGACGTGGCTGAGCCAGTAGTTGGCGATCAGCTTGCCCGAGGTGTTCAGGATCAGGCCGCCCAGCGAATACCCCTGGTTGGCGTTGGCGTTGACGCGCCAGTCCTGCTGGCGCAGGTATTCGTCGATGGAGCGGATCACGTCCACGTGCGGGACGGGGCGGGCGGCCCGGGCGTGGGCCGCACTCTGGATCGGGGTGGGGTTCATCCTGGATATCTCTATATATTGTGTACAGACGAATCGTAAACACAATATATGGTGGTATCAAGGCATCCGGCGTCTTTTTTTGATAGGCTTGATGAAAGTCAAGAACAGCCGGCCCGGGCGCGGGGCCGTGCGCGCGCCCGGGCCGGGCATGCTCCGCCCGGGGGCCGGGTCGTTCAGGTCCTCCTGCGGGTCCCGCCGCCGAGCGCCGCCTTCGACAGCCGGTCCAGCAGCAGCGCCACCGCCACGATCGCCAGGCCCGCGCGCAGCCCCAGGCCCATCTCCATGCGCGTCAGGCCGCGGGTGACCTCGGCGCCCAGGCCGCCCGAGCCGACCAGGCCGGCCAGCACCACCATCGCCAGCGACAGCAGGATGCACTGGTTCAGGCCCACCAGCAGCGTGGGCATGGCGGCCGGGACCTCGATCTTGAACAGCACGGTGCGCGGCGGCGCGCCCAGCGCCTGGCCGAGTTCCAGCAGGTCCCTGGGGATCTGATCGAACGCCAGCGTGGTCAGCCGCAGCATCGGCGGGATGCCGTAGACGATGGTGGCGATGATGGCCGGGACGCTGCCCAGGCTGAAGAGGATCACGGCCGGGATCAGGTACACCCAGGGCGGCACGGTCTGCATGATGTCCAGGATGGGACGCAGCACGGCCGCGAGGCGCGGGTGGCGGGACGCCAGCACGCCCAGCGGGAAGGCGATCGCCACCGACAGGGCGACGGCGACCGAGACCAGGGTGATCGTCTGCATGGCTTCCTGCCACAGGCCCACGCCCCAGCAGAAGCCCAGCGCCAGGGCCGTGACGGCGGCCGGCCGCCGGCCCAGGGTCCACAGGGCCAGTCCCGCGGCCGCGAGGATCAGGCCCCAGGGCGGCAGGATCAGCAGCAGCGCCGTGGCGCCGTCCAGGACGGCCTGGATGACGTCGCTGATGAAGGCGAAGAGCGGATGCCAGTGGGTGTTCAGCCAGTCCACCGCCGGGGTCAGGAAGGCGCCGGGCGAGAAGTGGGTCGGGGTCGGGTTCATGCCTTTCTCCTCCTGGAGCCGGAGCGGCCGGCGCTCTGGCTGAGCCGGTCCAGGATCATGGTCAGAATGACGATGGCGATGGCCGCGTCGATGGACTTGGCGATGTCGAGCTTGCGGATCGCGTCGTAGATGGTCTGGCCCAGTCCGCCCGACCCGACGATGCCGGCGATGACGACCATGCCGAAGGCCATCATCAGGCTCTGGTTGATGCCGGCCATGATGCTGGGCAGGGCGAAGGGCAGCCGGATCTTGGCGAACATCTGCCAGCGGGTCATGCCGGTGGCCATGCCCAGTTCGATGTATTCGACGGGCGCCATCCGCATGCCCAGCGCGGCCAGGCGGAAGGCCGGCGGGACCGCGACGACCAGGGTGGAGACCAGCGCGGTCGCGGGCCCGTAGCCCAGCAGCGCGATCCCGGGCAGCAGGTAGATGTACGGCGGCAGGGTCTGCAGCAGGTCCAGCACGGGGGTGGCCAGGCGGTCCAGCGCCGGGACGTAGCCGCTCAGGATGCCGGCCGGAATGGCGATTGCCAGGGCCAGCAGCGTGGCGGCGATCACCAGGGCCAGCGTGCCGATGGTCTCGGGCCAGAGATTCATCAGCTCGCAGACCGCCAGGGCGGCGGCGGCCAGGGCGCCGAAGCGCCAGCCGACCAGGCGCCAGCCCAGCAGGCCGATGGCGAGCGCCACGACGTAGGACGGCGCCAGGCCCAGCAGCCACAGGATGGCGCCGTAGAAGCCTTCCAGGCCGCCCTGGATCGCGGCGAAGACCTGGCTGGAGCTGTCCGTCAGGTGGGCCAGGGCCTCGTCCATCCAGCCGTCGAACGCGGCGATGGGATCGGTATCGTTCATGGTGTGAACCCTCCTGGTCCGGCGTCAGTGCGCCGCGGGGCGGCCGGCCTGGTCGCCCTGGATGCCCCTGAGCAGGTCGCGGGGCGATACGACGCCGACGGGGCCGCCGTCGTCCATGATCGCAACCGATTCCAGGCCGGTCCGGGTGGACAGGGCGATCAGTTCGGCGATGTCGGCTTCGGCCGCGGCGCGCGGCAGCGCGTCGAGGGCGACGTCCGGGTGCGCGGCGCGGAACTCGGCGACCGTGCCCATGATCGAGCGGGCCTTGACCAGATTCAGGCGCGAGATGCCGGCCACGAATTCCGCCACGTAGTCGTCGGCCGGATTGCGGACGATTTCCTCGGCGGTCCCGACCTGGATCAGGACGCCGTCCTTCATGATGGCGATGCGGTCGCCGATGCGGATCGCCTCGTCCAGGTCGTGCGTGATGAAGGCGGCCGATTTGCCCAGCTGCTTGGTCAGCGTGCGGAATTCGTCCTGCAGTTGGCGCCGGATCAGCGGGTCGAGCGCGCTGAACGGCTCGTCCATCAGGATGATCTCGGGGTCGGCCGCGATGGCGCGCGCCAGCCCGACGCGCTGCTGCATGCCGCCGGACAGCTCGTCGGGGTAGTGGTTCTGCCAGTCGGCCAGGCCCACCTTTTCCAGCGCCTCGGCCGCGATCCGGTTGCGTTCTTCCTTCGCCACCCCCTGGACCTCCAGCCCGAAGGCGGTGTTCTCCAGCACGGTGCGGTGGGGCAGCAGGGCCACGCTCTGGAACACCATGCCGATGTGGTGGGCGCGCATGTCGCGCAAGGCGGCCGCGTCCAGGGTGGCCAGGTCCTTGCCCTTGACCAGTACGCGGCCCTGGGTGGGCGCGATGAGCCGGTTGAGCAGGCGGATCAGCGTCGATTTGCCGCTGCCCGACAGGCCCATGATGCAGAAGATCTCGCCGCGCCTGACCTGCAGGCTCACGCCCGAGACGCCGACCATGCAGCCGAATTTCTGCAGGATGTCCCGTTTGGACAGGCCCTGTCCGGTGATCGCCTTCATCGCTTCGGGCGCTTTTTCGCCGAATATCTTCCAGACCGACTGGCAGTCGACCAGGATTTCATCGGCCTGGGTGTGGGGTGTCGTCATGCGATGCTCCGGGTGCGCGGATGGCGCGCACGTGGGGGGTCTTTCATCCCTGTTCCCGGGCCCGTTTCCGCCGGACGGCGGCGGGGCCCGGGCGCGGTCGTCTCAGTACTTCTTCATGTTTTCCCAGCGCTTGACGCGGTCGGCGTTTTTGGCGATCCAGGCATCGCTCGCCTGCTGCACCGTCTGGCCGTCGTTCATGCCGACGTTGATCTCGGCGATGGCGCTCAGGGGAATGTAGATGCCCGCCAGCGCCTCGCGCGCGCCCGGATGTTCCTGGGCGAAGCCCTTCTTGCCGATCCAGTAGTAGCCCTGCGGCCCGGGGAAGACTTCCTTGGGATCCTTGAGGAATTTCATGTCGTACTTCATCATCATCCAGGTCGGATCCCACAGCGTCACGGCGATCCATTCCTTGCGGTCGACCGCGGATTTCAGCGCCGCGGTCATGCCGGCCGTGCTGCCGTCGATCAGCTTGTACTTCAGGTCGTAGGCCTTGACGGCCTTGGCGGCGTCGCTCATCAGCCCCGAGCCGGGCTCGATGCCGACGATCTTGCCGCCGAACCGGTCGACGTGCTCGTTGAGCTGTTCCATGGAATCGATCGTCACGTATTTCGGCACGGCGACCGCCTGGTACAGCCCGAAGGAGACGGGTGAGAGCTTTTCCAGCCGGTTCTTGTTGCGGTTCCAGTAGTCCTGGCCGGCGTAGTTGATCTGCGAGGCCATGATCTGCACGTCGCCCTTGACCAGCGCGGCGTAGGCGATGCCCCATTCGGAGAACTCGGTCACCTTGACCTCGTAGCCCGCGTCCTCCAGCACGTGCTTGGTGACGTAGGTGATGGGGGTCAGGTCTTCCCATGACATCGTCCCCATGGTGATGGTCTCCTTGGCCGCGTGGGCGGTGGAGGCCATGGCGCCGGCCATCGCGGCGGCGCAGAGCAGTTTCCTGAAAATGTTCATGTCGTGTCTCCTGGTTTCATTATGGTAGGGTCGGTTTGCTGCGGTTGGCTGCGGTTTGCTGCGACTTGCCGCGGTTTGCTTCGGCTTGCCGCGGTGTCCTGCGATTGCTGCGGTTTGCCTCGGCTTGCCGCGGTATCCGGGGCGCAGGCCGCCCCGGTGTGCGTCGCCGGGAGTTCAGCCCTCCCGGCCGGCGCGCAATTGATGCCATCGGATGACGGAATGGATGCCCAGCCAGGCGATGGGTTCGGGCGGCAGGCGCGCCGGCGGCGGCTGCCGCCGGAATTGCCGCAGGGATTCGCTGTCGGTGCCGGTGGCCAGCTCCGCGGCCATCATCCCGGCCAGGGTGCTCTTGACCGTGCCCAGGCCGTTCTCGCAGCAGGCGGAATAGAGCCCGGGCTCGATTTCCCCGAAGGCGGGCACGTGGTTCGTGCTCAGGCACAGCGCCCCCGCCCAGCTGAATTCCATCGGGACGCTCTTCAGCGCGGGAAAGCGCTCGTCGAAGGAGCGCCGTTCCTGGGCGGCGATCCGCGCCACCTGCCGTTCGGAGACCCGGATGTCCGGGTTGTAGGTGAAGTGCGTCCGCACCACGATGCGCGATTGCCCGCCGTGGCTGATCTTGCGCAGCGTGGCGCCCATGGGGTCGGCGGGCAGCAGGGCCCAGCGCTCGGCGCCGGCGCCGCCCGGGAATGCGGCCGTCATGGAGGCGTAGGTGTAGACGTGGATCAGGCGGCGGCGGAAATGCCCGAAGCTCTCGACGTGGCCGTTGACGGCCAGGATGACCCGCGGCGCCTGCACGCTGCCCCGCGTCGAGACTGCTTCCCAGACCGCGCCCTTGCGGCCGAGCGAGAGCACGGGCGAGTTCTCGAACAGGTCCACTTCGCCCGCCAGGCCCGCGGCCAGGCGGCGGATGTAGTCGGCCGGCTGGATCATCACCGCGCCCGGCGTGCGCACGCCCCCCAGGTAGTAGTCGGAGCCGGTGATCTCGCGCATCTGCGCGGCGTCCAGGGTTTCGCTGGGCTCGCCGATCTGCCGCAGCGAGCGGGCGAAATCGCGGTTCAGCCTCAGCCCCCGCTCCGTGGCGGCGGCGTTGATCTTGCCCGAGGGATCGAAGGTCGTGGCGGGCATGCCGTATTCTTCCGCGATCCCGGCGGCGAAGGCGATGGCCATGCGGTTCTGGCTGATTTCCAGCAGGCTGGAGGCCGCGCCGCCGACGGAATAATTGCCCGACGTCAGGTTGTGGGGCACGTCGATCATGAAGCCGGAATTGCGCCCGGCCGCGCCGATGGCGACCTCCTGCGCGTCGAGCACGACGATCCTGTCCTGGGGGCGCAGCTGGCGCAGCCGCCGCGCCGCCGACAGGCCGCCGAAGCCGGCGCCGACGATCAGCCAGTCGGCCGACTGGCCGCCCTCCAGGGCGCGCGCCGGGAACCGTCGGGGCGCCAGGGCCTCCCAGCCCGAGACGCCGGTCTCGACCGGCTGGCGGCGGATGGTGCGGGCGCTCATCGCGCGGCCTCCGCGGGCGCCGAGGTGTCGATCCAGATGGTCTTCAGCTCGGTGTACTGGTCGTGCGCCCAGATCGACTTGTCGCGGCCGCCGAAGCCGGATTCCTTGTGGCCGCCGAAGGGCGTGGTGACGTCCCCTTCGCCGAAGCAGTTCACCGTCACGATGCCGGCGCGGATGGCGCGCGCCAGCCGGATGGCGTGGCGCAGGCTGCCGGTGTGGACGGAGGCCGCCAGGCCGTAGTGCGTGTCGTTGGCCAGGGCGATGGCCTCCTCGATCGTGTCGAAGGTCGTCACGGCCAGGACCGGCCCGAAGATTTCCTCGCGGAACAGGGGGCTGTCGCGGCCGACGTCGACGATCACGGTGGGCTCGATGTAGATGCCGCCGTGCGCGGCCCCGCCCGCCGCCACCGCCAGCGACTCCGCCCGGGCCCGCGCCAGGAACGACTGCACCTTCTCGAAGTGCGCCGGGCTGACCAGGGCGCCCATGCGGTTCGCGGGGTCCAGCGGATCGCCCATCTTCCATTCGCGCATGGCGCGCAGGACGCGCCGCAGCAGTTCGTCCTTGATGGACGCATGGACGATCAGGCGCGAGGTGGCCGAGCAGTTCTCGCCCATGTTCCAGAACGCGCCGTTGACGACGTGTTCCGCGACGCGGTCCAGGTCCTCGGCGTCGGCGAGCACGACGGCGGGGTTCTTGCCGCCGCATTCCAGCACGACGCGCTTGAGGTTGGAATCGGCGGCGTAGCGCAGGAAGCGGCGGCCGGTGGCGGTCGAGCCGGTGAAGCTGACCATGGCGATGTCCGGATGCAGGCCGATGGGCGCGCCCGCGTCCTGGCCGCTGCCGGTCACGACGTTGAAGACGCCGGGCGGGATGCCCGCCCGGCTGGCGAGTTCCGCCACGCGCAGGGTGGTCATGGAGGTCTGCTCCGCCGGCTTGACGATGACCGAGCAGCCGGCCGCGAGGGCGGGACCGATCTTCCAGGCCAGCATCAGCAGGGGGAAATTCCACGGCAGGACCAGGCCGACCACGCCGATGGGCTCGCGCGCGACGAGGGCCAGGGCGTCCGCGCCCACCGGCGCCGTGTGGTCGTAGATCTTGTCGATCAGCTCGGCGTGCCAGCGGATCGTGCGCAGGGTTTCGGGCAGATCCACGGCATGGCATTCGCCCACCGGCTTGCCGCTGTCCAGGCTTTCCAGGACGGCCAGCTCGTGCCAGTGCGCTTCCATCAGGTCGGCCAGCGCCAGCAGGACGGCCTTGCGCTCGGCCGGCGCGCGCAGGCGCCAGCGGCCGTCCTCGAAGGCTTCCCGGGCCGCGGCGGCGGCCAGGTCCACGTCGGCGGCGTCGCAGGCCGCCAGGTGGGCGAGGACCGCGCCGGTCGCCGGATTGACCGTGGGAAAGGTGCGGCCGCAGACCGCGGGCCGGTAGCGGCCGTCGATGTAGGCCTCGCGGGGAAAATCCAGCGTCCCGGCGAGCCGCGCGTATTCGGCGGCGGTCAGCGCATCAGGCATGGCCGGCTCCCGCGACGATGGCGGCGATCTCGCGCCGGAGTTCGGCGACGATGGCCTGGAAGCGGGCCTTTTCCGCTTCGTCCAGGGGCTGCAGCGGCGCGCGCGCCGGGCCGGCCGCCAGCCCGTTCAGTTCGCAGCCGTACTTGATCGACTGCACGAACTTGCCCGCGTCCAGGAAGTTCATGAAGGGCATCATGGCCCCCATGATCCTGCGGCCCCTGGCGAAGTCGTTGTCCAGCACGCAGGCCCGGTACAGGGCCAGGTGCTCGCGCGCCAGGAAGTTGGAGCCGGCGCAGACCCAGCTGCGCGCGCCCCAGGCGAAGAATTCCAGCGCCTGGTCGTCCCAGCCGCAGGACATCTCGATCTGCGGGAATTCCCCGGCCAGCAGGTGGACGCGGTTGATGTCGCCCGAGCTTTCCTTGATCGCCACGACGTTCTTCGAGCGCGTGACGCGGTTCAGGTAGTCGAGGCCCATGTGCACGCCCATGCGGCCCGGGTAGTTATAGAGCATGATGGGCAGGCCCGCGGCCCGGTCGATCGCCAGCGCATGGTCGGCATTTTCCGCTTCCAGGGGCAGGGCGTAGGGCGGCGAGCCCACCAGGATCGCGTCCGCGCCCAGGGCGCGGGCGGCCTGGGCGTATTCGATGGATTCCTCGGTGCGCGTGGCGCCCGTGCCGACCACCAGCGGCACGCGGGTGCCGATGACTTCCTTGGCGTAGGTGGCCAGGTCGATCCGCTCCCGGCCCGTCTGCGCGTAGTACTCGCCGGTGGAGCCGGCGACGACGATGCCGTGCACGCCGGCCTCGATCAGGGATTCGAGCAGTTCGGCGAACGCCGCCTTGTCGATCCGGCCGTCGGCCTCGTGGGGGGTGATGGCGGGGGTGTAGATGCCTTCAAACATGCGGTTGCTCCTAGGTCGACAGGGTTTCCGCACGTTCGTGCGGCAGATGCGGATCGAGCCCGGCGGGCGTGATGAACATTTCCATGTTCTGGCGCGACAGTTCCCAGTGCTCGAAGGTGATGCGGACGATGGCGTCCTCGTCGTGCGCCGCGAGGGCGTCGATGAACTGGTCGTGGTGCCCGGCGGCCAGCCGCTGGCGTTCGGCCATGTCTCCGTCGTGCGACAGGTAGAACGTATGGCCGATGCGGGCGTGGTCCACCAGCAGGCGGTTCAGGCTGGCCTGCAGATAGATGTTCCCCGACATCTCGCCCATGATTTCGTGGAAGCGGTTGTTCTTCAGGACCAGGGCGGCCATGTCGCCCGATTCCCCGGCCTGGCGGAACTGCTCCTGCGTGTCCCGCAGCAGGGCGAGCTGGGCCGGCTTGAAATGGCGCGCCGCCAGGCGGCCGGTCGCGGCGTAGATCATCGGGGCGGCCAGGAAGAAATGCCGCAGCGTGGCGTGGTTCATGGGCGCGACGCGCGCGCCGGCGTTTTCGCGGATGTAGGCGTAGCCCTCGCCGCTCAGGCGGCGGAAGACTTCGCGCACGGGGGTGCGCGACAGGCCGTAGCGGCGGCACAGATCGAGCTCGTCCAGGTCTTCGTCGGGACCCAGCTGCAGCGTGAGGATCTGGTGCTTGAGGTCTTCGTAGAGCCTGGCTTTGCGATTGCCCTTGCCTGGCGTCGCCGCGGATCCGGGCTCCCGGGAACGGGAATTCTCCATGGCTTGTCTCGTTCGTATTTATTGTGTATTCAATTTGTATTTTATTATAGTTAAAAAAGAATTCTGGTCAAATACATTTTTTGAGGTGTGCGGGCGCGCGGCCGCGGACCTCGATGGATGCGGCAAGGGAAGGGCGGAGAGGGACGGCCGGAGACGGAAGCCGTAGCCAAGCCGGGCGAGCCGGAGATGCGGCGAGCGCGGGGCCGGGAAGGACGGAGGGGATGGCCCGATGCGGGAAGCGGATCAGGCCGGACGGACCGAAGACGCGGCGAGCGCGGGGGCCGCACGGGGGTGCGGCGGGGGACGGCCCGATGCGGGAGACGACCCGGGCCGGGAGGATCAGAGCGACTGCGGCGGTTCGGGCTTCAGGCCCGGCGGCATGATGAACAGTTCCATGTGCTCGCGCGAGAGTTCCATGTGCTCGTAGGACAGACGCGCGATGGTGTCCTCGTCGCGCGCGACGAGCGCGTCGATGAACTGGTCGTGATGGTCGATGGACGCCTGGCGGCGCCGAGCCGTGTCCTCGTCGTGCGGCTGGTAGAAGGTGCGGCCGATGCGCGCGTGATCGATCAGCAGGCGGTTCAGGCTGGTCTGCAGGTACACGTTGCCGGACATCTCGCCCATGATCTCGTGAAAGCGGTTGTTCTTCAGGACCATCGCCTGGATGTCGCCAGCCTGGGCCGCCTGGCGCAGCTGCGCCTGCGTCTCCTTCAGCTCGGCCAGCTGGCGGGCGGTGAAATGGCGCGCCGCCAATCGGCCCACCGCCGCGTAGATCATCGGCGCCACCAGGAAGAAGTGCCGCAGCGTCGAATGGTTCATCGGCGAGACGCGCGCGCCGCGGTTCTCGCGGATGTCCACGTAGCCTTCGCCGCTCAGGCGGCGGAAGACCTCGCGCACGGGGGTGCGCGACAGGCCGTAGCGTTCGCAGAGCGCGACTTCGTCCAGATCCTCGTCCGGGCCCAGCTCCATCGTCAGGATCTGGTGCTTGAGGTCTTCAAACAGTTGCGCCTTGGCGCTCTTCGCGGATTTCGCCTGGGTCATGTCGGGTATCCGGCGGCCGGCCGCGGCGGTTGCCGCCCGGGCGCGCATCCGGATGTATGCGATGAATATCGGGCGTCATTGTAAGCTGGACTTCCGTGCGGGCTCTCCGGCCGGGCTCGCCGCGCCCGGACCGGGCAAGATCCTGACACACATGCGCCCGTTCCGCGCCTGTTCGGGCGTGGGCAAACCCGCTATCGTGTGACGCATGGGCATGGATTCGATGGAGGAACGGAAATGCGCTGGTTCGGATGGCTGCTGGCGGCCTGGACGGGGATCGTCCCGGCCGGCGTCCTGGCGGCGGGGGTGGCGACCGTGCAGGCGGGCGACCGGACCCTGACGGTGTCCTTCGACGGGACGGACGCGCGGGTCGATGTCTCGGGCGTGGACCAGGGCTATCTGCTGATGCGCGGCGGCAAGCTGTATTCCGTCCTGCAGGCGGGCGGCCGGCCGCTGGTCATGGAAGGCGACGCCGCGGCCCGGCTGCTCGGGGCCCGCGCCCTGCAGGTGGCGCCCGACATGATCCGCACGCTGAGCCGGATCGAGCCGACCGGCGCGCGCAAGACGGTGGCCGGCCGGGTGGGCGCCGTCTACGCCGTGTCCTACCGCGACGAGCAGGGGCGCGCGCGTTCCGGACAGGGCGTCCTGGGCGGCCAGCCCGAGGTGCGGGAATTGACCCGCGCCCTGGGGCGGATGGCCGTCCTGCTGCAGACCTCCGCCGGGCAGTCGCCCGACGGCGCGCGGCAGGTGCTGGATGCGCTGGAAGCCCGCAACCTGGGCCTGCTGGCCTACGAAAACCAGTTCCGCGTGCAGCGGCTGGCCGCCACGGCGCCCGCGCCGGGCAGCCTGGAGCTGCCGGCGCAGCCGGCGCAACTGCCGCCGGAACTGGGCCAGTTGCTGCAGGGGCTGCGCCGGCCGTGACCGGACCCGCGGAATGACGAAAGCCACCCATCGCGGGTGGCTTTTTTGCGGTGCTTCATGCCGGATGCCGGGCGCATCGTGGCGTTTCATGCGGGGCGGCGCGCAGGCATGGAAAAGGCCGCCCTTCGGGGCGGCCTGCGGCCTGGTGTTTGTGGCCTGCGCACCGGATGCCCGGGACGCGGCCGGCGTGCTCAGGGCACGATGTGGAAATCGATGACGATTTCGCCGGGATTGCGGGCCAGGTACTCGAACTGGATGTTTTCGCCGAAGTGGTTTTTCAGCTGCTGCAGCAGCGGCAGGGGATCGTGGTCGTTGCAGAAGCGCATGGTTTCCCCCGGCTGCAGCGCCGACAGCGCGCCGAAGATGGCGGCATGCCGGAAGCGCTTGGCGATGCCGCGCGCATCGAGGGGGTAGGTGTTTTCTGCGAACATGGGGATAGCGTCGGAAGCCACGGTGCGTCATTCCTGGAGAGATGGGTCGAGCTTCCGATTATAGGAACGCCCTCGGGGAAAACCGGCGGGAACCCTATGCCCAGCAAGGTTGTCCGGCGGTCCCGGGTTAGGTCGCCGGCGTGCCGCCGGTCCGGTCCCGATGGCGTTCCTCCCAGTCTTTCACCGCCTGCTGCCAGGCGCGCCTTTCCTCGGCGTAGGTGTCGAACACGCAGGGCGTGCAGCCGTTGCCGCAGCATTCGTTGAGGTCGGGCTCGACGGGTTCCTCGGGACGGGGATCGTCGGCGGGGCCGTCCGGCAAGCTCATGGGGCCGTCCTCAGACGCAGGCCAGGTTGGCCTGGTTGCTGCGCCGGACGTCCTCGGGGATCTCGATGGTCCGGCCGGACTGGGGCCGGCCGTCGACGAACATCACCAGCTCGCCCGGCTGGAAGGCGGTCCAGGTCTCGTTGTCGGTCAGCGGCTTGGTCGTGATGACCGAGACGCAGTCGCCGCGCGCGTTGGTCTGGGAAAAGTCCACCGACATGTCGGTGTCCACCAGGTGCGCCACCTGGAAAGGCCAGGCGCGCACGATGTAGTACAGGTTCGTGGAGCAGTGCGCCAGCATGCAGCGGCCGTTGGACATCAGGAAATTGAACACGCCGTGGCGCGTCAGGTCGGCCGTCATGTCGGCCACGGCGGCGAACAGTTCCGTGTCTTCCGGCTCGCGGGTGCCGAAACGGGCGCGCAGCCCTTCCATCATGGTGCAGAAGGCCCGTTCGCTGTCGGTCTGTCCGATCGGCAGGTGGTCGCCGCGCAGGTCGGGCTCGAAGTCCTTCAGGTCGCCGTTGTGGGCGAACAGCCAGTGCCGGCCCCACAGTTCGCGCACGAACGGGTGGCAGTTTTCCAGTTCCAGGGCGCCCTGGGTGGCCTTGCGGATGTGGGCGATGACGTTGCGCGACTTGATCGGGTAGCGCTTGATCAATTCGGCGACCGGCGACCGGCAGCAGGGCGCGTTGTCCAGGAAGCAGCGCGACCCCCGGTTTTCGTAGAAGGCGATGCCGAAACCGTCGGCGTGGTGGTCGGTGCCGCCGCCGCGCGCGGCGAACCCCGCAAAGGAAAACGTGATGTCCGTGGGCGTGGCGCAATTCATGCCCAATAACTGACACATGGCAGGCAGATTCCAAGCAAACCGGGGCGGATGCCGCCCCGAATGGTTCATGCCTGAATTGTAGTCTTGCCGGAACGGATATAACCGTCGCTTGGTATGAGAATCGGCGATGAGCTTATGCAGTGTCCTTTCTTCGCCACGAAACGCGACCGGCCGGGGGGCTGGCGCGGCGCCCCGGCCGGTCCCGGTTCAGTCGTGGCGCAATTGCAGCATCGCCTGGCGGTAGCCGCTGGCCGGATAGATCGCCGGCATGGGCGGCTGCTCGGCGACGGGCTCCAGGGCGCGGGTGCCCGCCAGCAGGGCCTGGATCATGGCTTCGATTTCCAGGCGCGCCAGCGGCGCCCCCGGACAGGCGTGGATGCCGGCGCCGTAGAGCAGGTTCAGCGACGGATCGCGGTCCAGGCGGAATTCGTCCGGGTCGCCGAAGACGGCCTCGTCGCGGTTGGCCGAGGCCCAGATCAGCGTGACCCGTTCGCCGGCCGGGATCTGCGTGCCGCCCAGGCGCACCGGACAGGTGGTCGCGCGGCGGTTGGCGATCAGCGGTGCGTGGATGCGCAGGATCTCGTCGTTGGCGGGCCGCACCAGTTCCGGCTGGCTGCGCAGGCGGTCCTGCAGGTCCGGGTGGGACGCCAGGTAGTGGGCGATGATGCCGACGCTGGAGGCCATGGTGCCCAGCTCGCCGACGGTCCAGTTGCGCAGGATGCTGACGATCTCGTCCTCGGCCAGCGGGCGGCCGTTCACGGTCTCGCGCAGCAGGCGCGTGGTGGCGTCGTCCGGCGCCTGGTCGCCGGCGTCGCGGCGGACTTTCAGCAGGGCGCGGATGGTCTCGTCGAATTCGGTGGCCACGGCCGCGATCGCGTGCGCGTCGCCCGAGAGCGTGGCGACGTTCTTCTTGTGGATCCACTGCCGCAGGGGTTCGTGCAGGCTGTCGGGCCAGCCCAGGAAGGCGCACTGCATGCGCAGGGCGAAGGGGTGCGCCAGGCCGAACATGATCTCGACGCGCTCGTTGCGCGGCAGCGCGGCGACCAGTTCCGCGCACAGGCGGCGACAGGCCGGCTCGAAGGCCGCCATGCGCTCCGGGGCGAAGTAGGGCTCGATCAGCCGGCGGTAGGCGGTGTGTTCCGGGGGATCCATGCTGTTGGGCACGGAGACGTGGCGCGACGCCTGGCTGCTGAAGGTCTCGTGGTCCAGCAGGATCCGCATGACGTCGGCGTGGCGGAACACGGAATGGTGCAGGTAGTCGCTGTGGGCCACCGGGCAGCGGCGGCGCATGCGGTCGTAGGCGGCGATCGGGTCGGCGAGGACTTCGGGGGCGCGGGGGTCCCAATCCTGGGGGGTGTTCATGGTGGTTCTTTTGAGGGCCGCACGGGCGGCTTGATATCAGATGTCGAAAACTGTAGCACCGGGTAAACCCTGGGTGTCGCCGTCCGTCCGTGAAACCTGGCTTTATCTCCCATGGCTTTGACTTTTCTCAATCTGCGGGGGTTTTTGCGTGGGTCCGCATCGTCCGCGATGCGGTGATTCCTGTTTTTTGCCCCATAAGCATCTTACCTTGATCGTGGTTGATAATATTACTTATGTAATGCAATGTCAGGCCGCCCGGGTGAACAGCGTCCGCAGTCGGGCCCTGGGCCTGACGCTGTGACCGTTTCGTCCGTCGGGATTTTTCCGGTCTGGCCGGCGCGCGGTGTTCCGGACCACAATGACCATTCTTGTTTGCTGGAGTTCCCGCATCATGTTTGGCCATCACAAGCTTGAGAAGCGTCGGGGTTTGGTGCGTGGTGCGCAACGTGCTACATTATGATCAAATCCTTTCGACACCGGGGGCTGAAGCGCTTTTTCGAGACAGGATCCCTTTCGGGCATTCAAGCCATCCATGCCAGGCGTCTTCGATTTCAGTTGGCTGCGCTCGATACCGCCGTGGTGCTATCCGACTTGGATATTCCAGGGTTCGACTTGCATCCCTTGAAGGGACTCATGAAAGGCCGGTGGGCGATGTCTGTCAATGGAAACTGGCGTGTCACCTTTGAGTTCAAGGACGGCAATGCCTACATATTGGACTATGAAGACTATCATTGATGACAATGCATAATCCCCCCCATCCAGGCGAGTTCATCTCGGCCGTTTATCTGGAACCCAATGGGGTCAGTGGCCGCGAATTGGCGGAAAGTCTGGGCGTGGCGGCTTCCACGCTCAGCCGGGTGTTGAATGGCTCCAGTCGAGTGACGCCCGAAATGGCGCTGCGTCTCTCGAAGGCGGTCGGGCGCAGTCCGGAAAGCTGGCTGGCCATGCAGGATGCGCATGATTTGTGGCTTGCACGGCAGCGGGTCGATCTGCAGGGCGTCAGCCGTCTGGCTTTTGCCGCGTCTTGAAAATCCTCCCGCCAGCCGCATATATATCGCATCTCGGGGCGTATGCGCCCCTTCCCCATAAAGGGCTCCACCCATGCGATTCGACAAACTCACGACGAAGTTCCAGCAGGCGCTCGCCGATGCCCAGAGCCTCGCGGTGCGCCACGACCATTCCTACATCGAGAACGCCCACCTGCTGGCCGCCCTGCTGGCCGATCCGGACAGCGGCGCGGCCAGCCTGCTCGCCCGCGCGGGCGTGGCGGTGCCGCGGCTGCAGACCGAACTGGACCGCCAGATCAAGGCCATGCCCACGGTCCAGGGGGCCGAGGGCAACGTCCAGGTCGGCCGCGAGCTGCAGGCCGCCCTGGCGCGTACCGACAAGGAAGCCGGCCAGCGCGGCGACGCCTACGTCGCCAGCGAACTCTACCTGCTGGCCCTGGCCGACGACAAGGGCGAGGTCGGCCGCGCCCTGCGCGAGGCCGGCCTGCAGCGCAAGGCCCTGGAGGCCGCCATCGAGGCCGTGCGCGGCGGCGCGTCCGTGACGGGCGCCGAGGACGAGGACAACCGCCAGGCGCTGAAGAAATACACCCTGGACCTCACCGCCCGCGCGCGCGAAGGCAAGCTCGACCCGGTGATCGGGCGCGACGACGAGATCCGCCGCACCATCCAGATCCTGCAGCGCCGCACCAAGAACAACCCCGTGCTGATCGGCGAGCCCGGCGTGGGCAAGACCGCCATCGTGGAAGGCCTGGCCCAGCGCATCGTCAACGGCGAGGTGCCCGAGACGCTGAAGGGCAAGCGCATCCTGGCGCTGGACCTGGCCGGGCTGCTGGCCGGGGCCAAGTACCGCGGCGAGTTCGAGGAACGCCTCAAGGCCGTGCTCAAGGAACTGTCCCAGGATTCGGGCCAGACCATCGTCTTCATCGACGAACTGCACACCATGGTGGGCGCGGGCAAGGCCGAGGGCGCCATGGACGCCGGCAACATGCTCAAGCCCGCGCTGTCGCGCGGCGAACTGCACTGCGTGGGCGCCACCACCCTGGACGAATACCGCAAATACATCGAGAAGGACGCCGCGCTGGAGCGCCGCTTCCAGAAGGTGCTGGTGGACGAGCCCGACGTGGAATCCACCATCGCCATCCTGCGCGGCCTGCAGGAACGCTACGAACTGCACCACGGCGTGCAGATCACCGACCCGGCCATCGTCGCGGCGGCGGAACTGTCGCACCGCTACATCACCGACCGCTTCCTGCCCGACAAGGCCATCGACCTGATCGACGAGGCGGCGGCGCGCATCCGCATGGAAATCGACTCCAAGCCGGAAGTCATGGACCGGCTCGACCGGCGCATCATCCAGCTGAAGATCGAGCGCGAGGCCGTCAAGAAGGACAAGGACGAAGCCTCCGAACGCCGCCTGAAGGCGATCGAGGACGAACTGGAATCGCTGCAGCGCGAATACAACGACTACGAGGAAATCTGGAAGGCGGAAAAGGCCGCCGTCCAGGGCTCGCAGGCCGTGAAGGAGGAAATCGACCAGGTCCGCGCGGAAATGGCCGAACTGCAGCGCAAGGGCCAGTACGACAAGCTCGCCGAGCTGCAGTACGGCCGTCTGCCCGAACTGGAAGCCCGCCTGAAGGCGGCGGAATCCGCGCCCAAGGCGGAAGAGGCCGGCAAGCCGCGCCTGCTGCGCACCCAGGTCGGGGCCGAGGAAATCGCCGAGGTCGTGTCGCGCGCCACCGGCATCCCCGTGTCGCGCATGATGCAGGGCGAGCGCGCCAAGCTGCTGGGCATGGAAGCCGTGCTGCACGAGCGCGTGGTGGGCCAGGACGAGGCCGTGCGCCTGGTGTCCGAGGCCATCCGCCGCTCGCGCGCCGGGCTGTCGGACCCGAACCGTCCGTACGGCTCGTTCCTGTTCCTGGGGCCGACCGGCGTGGGCAAGACCGAGCTGACCAAGGCGCTCGCCCGCTTCCTGTTCGATTCGGACAGCCACCTGGTGCGCATCGACATGAGCGAGTTCATGGAAAAGCATTCGGTGGCCCGCCTGATCGGCGCGCCCCCGGGCTACGTGGGCTACGAGGAAGGCGGCTACCTGACGGAAGCCGTGCGCCGCAAGCCCTACAGCGTGATCCTGCTCGACGAGATCGAGAAGGCCCACCCGGACGTGTTCAACGTGCTGCTGCAGGTGCTCGACGACGGCCGCCTGACCGACGGCCAGGGCCGTACGGTGGATTTCCGCAACACCGTGGTCATCATGACCTCGAACATCGGTTCGCAACACATCCAGAACATGGCCGACCAGCCCTACGAGGTCGTCAAGGAGGTCATCCGCGATGAGCTGAAGACGGCGTTCCGGCCGGAATTCCTGAACCGCATCGACGAGATCGTGGTCTTCCACGGCCTGGACGCCACGCACATCGAGCCGATCGCGCGCATCCAGTTGAAGCGCCTGGCCGAACGCCTGGCGCAGCAGGAAATGCGCCTGGAGGTGTCCGACGCGGCCGTCACGGAACTGGCCCGCGCGGGCTACGACCCGGTGTTCGGCGCGCGGCCCCTGAAGCGCGCCATCCAGCAGTACGTGGAAAACCCGGTGGCGCGGCTGATCCTGGAAGGCAAGTTCGGGCCGCGCGACGTGGTGCCGGTGGACTGGGACGGCGAGAAGTTCGTGTTCGAGCGCACCTTGCAGTAAGCGCCCGGCGTTCCGGGTCCGCGCAGCGCCGGACCGCCCTCCGTGCGTCGCGTCCATTCCGGGACGCGGCGGCCGGGGAGCGGTCCGGCGTTTTCATTTCGCGCCGCGGTGGTGCCTCGGTCCCCGGCTTTCAGCGAAGCAGGAGGACCGCCAGGACACCCAGCGCGAGCAGGATCAGGACGATGCCGGACATGCGCTCCAGCCAGGGCAGGGACCGCGCGAAGCGCCGCAGCACGGCCCGGTTGCCGATCATGGCGGCCACCAGCACGTCCCAGACCAGCACCGCGCCGAACATCCAGGCGCCGTAGAACGCCTTCCAGCCGGCGCTCGCGTGCGGGCCGGTCAGCAGCGCGGCCAGGCTGGCGTAGAACAGCGCATTCTTCGGGTTGAGGATGCCGGAGAGAAATCCCATGCCGGCGGATCTTCGCCAGGCGGCGGAAGAGCAGCCGGGTCGGGCCGTCCGGCCGTCCGGCAGGTCCAGGCGGCCGCGGCCCGCGTGGCGGACGAACAGGACGCCCAGGTACAGCAGATAGGCGCAGCCGGCCGCTTGCAGGCCGATGAACAGGGGGCCGTTGGGCCGCAGCGCGGCGGTGCCGGCGAACGCGGCGACGATGAACACCCCGTTGGCCAGCGCGATGCCCGCGCAGGCGCCGCTGGCGACACGCCAGCCGGCGGACAGGGAGGTCCTGGCGATCAGGAAGAAATCGGGGCCGGGGGAAAGCAGCGCCAGGAAATGCGCCGCGGCGATGATCAGGAATTGCTGCATTCGGAGCACATGCGTGTTTTTCCGCAGTGTGCCGGTGCGCGCGCGTTCTGTATTGAAGGAAATTGCGGCCGCGCCGCGCTTTCGGGGCGGCCCGGCCCGGCATCAGGCCCGGAAGCGGCCGGGCGTCACGCCCGCATAGGCCTTGAAGACCCTCTGGAAGTGCGCTTGGTCCGCGAAGCCCAGCTGCAGCGCGACTTCCGCGATGCCGGCGCCTTCCCGGATCCGTTCGCGGGCCAGGTTGACGCGCTGGTTCAATTGCCAGGCGTGCGGCGTCATGCCGGTGACGGCCCGGAAGGCGCGGATCAATTGGTAGCGGCTCATGTCCGCCAGGCGCGCCAGTTCTTCCAGGGGCGCGTCGCAGTCCGGGGCAGCGCGCAGGCGGTCCAGGGCCGGCCGGAGCCTCCCGGCCAGTCTCGACGGGACGGCCGGCGCCTCGATGCGCAGGCCCACGCCGGCGTCGGTGTCCCCCAGGAATTCGATCAGCGCCGATTCCTTGCCGCGCGGGTCGGCATTGGAGAACAGCAGCGCGTTGAGCCGGCGGAAGCGTTCATAGGTCTCCGGTTCCGTCGAGATGCGCACCGGCTCGGTCCCGTCCAGGGCGGTCTGGACGTATTCCCGCCGGACGGCGCGCAGCCAGGCGGCGTCCAGGTGCAGCATCTGGTAGCTCCAGGCGGTGCCGGGGACCGGGTTGCAGGCATGCACGCGTTCGGCCGGCACGAACACCAGCGTGCCGGGGCGCAGCGTGACCGGGCCGTGGGCGGCGCCGGTGAACAGGCTGCGGCCCTCGTCCACCGCGCCGATGGAAAAGGTCGGATGGCGATGCGGCACGTAGCAGGCGCGGCTGTGGCACGCCCGGCGGCTTTCGACGAAGGGCAGGGCTGGATCGCGCCAGAACGATGCGGAGGCATCGCGGCGAGGAACGGCGGGAGAGGGCCTGGTTTCCGGTGCGTTCATTGCATTTCCCCCTGCTCGATCGGGCGCAGGCGCCGCGAGAGGGGCAGGGGCGGGGACGGGGCGCGTCCGGCCGGCGAGGGTTCGACCGGCGCGGATCTGCCCGGTGCGGATCTGGCTGACGTGGCTTCGGACAACCACCTGGTGCGCATCGGCATGAGCTCGGCGTTCCGGGGGGCGGTGCCCCCCGGAAGCGCATCAGGCGGTCACGTAGAAGGCAATGCCTTCGTAGCTGAAATAGCCGCTTTGCATCACGGCTTCCTTCTCGGCGATGTCCGCCGTGTAGAAATGGGTGCCGGATTCGGTATTCAGGAAGCGGTAAAGCGCCGTCGTGCCGTCCGCCTGGGTGCCGTAGGCATTGAAGGCCCGCCCTTCGTACTGCCAGGCCCCGCCGATTTCCATGAGATGACGGGCCTCGTCCGCTCCGGCGGTGTAGAAATGGTCGCCCGTGGCCTGATTGTAGAAACGCTGCACGGCCACGGTGTCCGCATCGGGAATGCCGGCCCCCTCCACGCTCCGGCCAAAACCCACGCCCTCATAGACGAAGCCGTTCATCCGGGTGACGGCCGTGGCTTCGTCGTTATTGGACGTATAGAAATGCAGGCCCAGGCCGGCATTGTAAAAACGGTAGACCGCCGGGGTCAGATCGTTCAGATCGCCCCCGGCACCGTTGAAATTGGCGTATTCGATATTGATCAGCGTATCGGTGCCATCCCGGCCCGCCGTCATGTCCACCACCGTGTATTCCCGGCTGAACACGTCGTAGCTCAGGTCGTAGCCGGGCAGCGCCCCGCTGAACATCGCGCTGTCCTGCCCGGCCCCGCCGTCCAGATGGTTGTCGGCGGAATTCCCTATCAGCACGTCGTTGCCCGCGCCGGCCACGGCGTTTTCGATGAGGGTTGCCTTGGCGATGGCGAGATTGTTGGTCATGCCGTTGACGGAAGAATACTGGCCCGGGTTCAGATCGATCAGGCTGTCCGTCCCCCAGCCGCTGAGGTTTATTGTGTCCACTCCGCCTGCATCGTAAATCGTCAGGATGGGATGCTGGTTGATGGAAAAATCGTAAATCTGCGCCAAAGGACCCTGGATGTTGGAACCGAAGCCATAGACCGTATTGCCTTCCCGGGTAGTGGTGTCGGCCCCATACAACCGCTGGATCACCATGATGTCGTTGACCATCGGAGTCTGGGGCGAATACCCCTCGCTGCCGATGTCGGATGCGAACCAATCGCCCCAGGCCACCAGGCCCTTGCCCCCATTCATGCCGGGGCCGTAATACGACATGATCGACAGCATGTCGCTGTCCTGGTAGGACGACGGACCATTATCGTCCTCGCCGTTGTAATCGCCCATGTGGTTCAAACCCAGCGCGTGGCCGATTTCATGCAAAAAGGTGACGAAGCCGTCTTTGCCGATCTCCGGAGATTGAAGAAGGTCTTCCTTGGAGGAAAACCAGACCGTGCCACCAGAGACGGCGAAGGCATAGCCGTCCGTACTGGACGTATTGCTGAGCATGATATCGGCGTCATGCACGGACCCCTGGACGATGTCGCGGGCGATCAGGTCATCCCACAGCATCATGGCCAAATGGACCAGGGGCTGCTGCGCCGTGTTCAGGGGCGAAAACCCGGCGAAATGTTCGGCTAGATCCGGGTCAAACACGCTGCTGGACTGGGGAAAGGCATACGTGATGAGCGAACTGGTCCACATGCTGCCGGAATTCATCTGATCGAAGACTTGCTGGTCGGTCCATTGAGGAAGGGCCATGTCCACGCTCCTGTTGAGTTATGACACTGCTGTAAAAAAGGTTACTGTCCGCTCATTCTACAGATGAACCGGGTGCCCGGGCGCCCATCGGGCGTTGCCTCGAAGGGCGGGGCGGGATCGCGCCGGCACGCAGCGAAGGCATCGCGGCGCACGGCGGGAGGGGAGGCGGGAGCCCGTGCGTTCATTGCGTCTCCGCCTGCCGGATCCTGGGCAGGTTCAGCTCGATCCAGTCGGCCAGGGTCCGCACTTTCTCGGCCGCCTCGCGGCCCAGCGGAGTCAGGCTGTATTCGACGTGGGGCGGCACGACCTCCAGGGCGGTGCGCAGCACCAGGCCGTCGCCTTCGAGCCACTGCAGGGTCTGCGCCAGCATGCGCTCGCTGACCCCGCCGATGGCGCGTCGCAGTTCGCTGAAGCGGTGCGTTCCGCCTTCCAGGACGATCAGCACCAGCACGCCCCAGCGGCTGGTGACGTGCTTGAGCACCTCGCGCGAGGGGCAGTCGGCGGCCAGCAGGTTGCCGGGGCGCAGGCGCTGCGACAGGGACAGGGGCGGGGACGGGGCGCGTTCGGCCGGCGCGGGTTCGGCAAGCGTGGATCTGGCTGGGGCGAGGGGCTTCGTGGTCATGGGCGGATGATTGCGCGGGGAGGGAGGCAGTCGGCGGGAATGGAACAATACTAACATTTCTGTGCGTACTTACTAAAAGTTTGTTCATGGGGTAGAGTGACGTCACCCTCCGATCTTCATGTCGCTCTTCACTTTTCACGTCACCCTTTTTTTCAAGGACGCACCCTCATGACCATTGCCATCACCGGCGCCACCGGCCAGCTCGGCCGCCTCGTCATCCAGCACCTGAAGACCCGCGTCGCTCCCGACCGCCTGCGGGCGCTGGCGCGCACGCCCGCCAAGGCGGCCGACCTGGGCATCGCGGTCCGCGCAGCCGACTACGACCGGCCCGCGAGCCTGGCGCCGGCGCTGGCGGGCGTGGACGCGCTGCTGCTGATTTCCTCCAGCGAAGTCGGCCGCCGCGCCGCGCAGCATCGCCATGCGATCGAGGCGGCCCGGGCGGCGGGCGTGCGGCACATCGTCTACACCAGCCTGCTGCATGCCGACGTCTCGCCGCTCAGCCTGGCGGACGAGCACCGCCAGACCGAGCGGATGCTGAAGGACTCCGGCCTGGCCTGGACGATCCTGCGCAACGGCTGGTACACCGAGAACTACATGGGCGCCATGGCGGGTGCGCTGGCGGGCGGCGCGCTGGTCGGCAGCGCCGGCCAGGGCCGCATCGCCTCGGCCGCGCGCACGGACTACGCCGAAGCGGCCGCCGTGGTGCTGGCCGGCGCCGGCCACGAGGGCAAGACCTACGAGCTGGCGGGCGACACCGCCTACACGCTGGACGAACTGGCCGCCGAGATCTCGCGCCAGGCGGGCCGCACCATTCCCTACCGCAACCTGCCCGAGGCCGATTACGCCGCCTTGCTGGCAAGCCATGGCCTGCCTGCGGAACTGGCCCGGGCGATCGCCGGCTGGGACGTCGATGCGTCCCGGGGCGCACTGTTCGACGACGGCCGCCAGCTGTCGTGGCTGATCGGCCGGCCGACGACCCCGCTGGCCGATTCCGTGGCGGCGGCGCTGAAGCAGGCCTAGGGCGAAACGCCTGGGTCGCTCCCGGCGTTCCAGCTGATCGGCGCCATCGCCGGATTGCGCTTCAGGCTGCGGTGGACGCAGGCCAGCAGCGCCAGGCACAGTCCGATGCACGCCAGGTTGGTGCCGGCCCATCCCAGCCCCTGCAGCAGCAGGGCGGGCAGGAAGGCGCCGGCGGTGGCCATCACGGAAAGGCCCAGGTCGTTCAGGCCCTGCACCTCGATCGCATGGGGCTGTTCCCCCAGCACCCGGGCGAGCAGGGCGCTGCCGCCCACGTAGGTGAAGTTCCAGCCCAGGCCCAGGACCACCAGGCTGGCGACCAGCATGGCGTAGCCGTCGGACAGCAGGTTCAGGACGCTGGCGGCGATCAGCAGGAGGATGCCGCCGGCGATCACCGCCCTGAGCCCGAGGCGGCCGATGATCGCGCCGGTGAAGAAGGACGGCGCGAACATCGCCACCACGTGCCACTGGATGGCCGTGCCGACCGCCGAGAAGTGCATGTGCAGGCCGGCCATGTGCAGCGAGGCCTGCACCATCAGCAGGTTCATGATGCCGTAGCCCAGCGCGCCCACGGCGATGGCCGCCCCCAGGGCGGGCGAGCGCCGGACGGCGCGCCAGGCCGCGCCCGCATGTCCGTCCGCTCCGCCATGCCCGCCCACTCCGGCATATCCGTCCGCACCCGCTTGTCCGTCCGCTCCATCACGCCTGTCCTCCCCGGCATGCCCGTCCGTCCCCACATGCCCGCCCCCGGCCGCCGGAAGCCGCGCGGCGCCGGGCGCTTCCCGCACCGCTAGATGGACCAGGAATGACAGCAGCGCCAGGCCGGTGAAGGCGGCGTAGCACAGCGCGAAGGGCGCGTAGCCGGCCACGTCCTTCAGCCGGTCCGCCAGCAGCGGGCCGGCCAGCGCCGCCAGGACCCCGCCCGCCACGACCAGCGAGATGGCCCTGGGCTTGAGCCGCGCGTCCAGGCCGTCGGTGGCCGCGAAGCGGTTGAAATTGGCGAAGGCGATGTAGCTGCCCAGCAGCGCGTGCGCCACGATCAGCAGCGCGAACGAGCCCCGGTCCACGGCCAGGTAGCCCGCCGCGCCCGACAGCGCCAGGGGGAGGGCCGCCAGCAGGAACGCCGGCTTGCGTCCGATGCGTTTCATCAGCCGGGAGGCGGGCACCGTCATCAGCATCACGCACAGGAACTGGAAGCCGTAGGGCACGGTGGACAGCCAGAGGCTGGGCGTCAGCGACGCCCCCACGATGGCCGCCATCGCCACCGACATGACGGCGGTGGTCAGATTGATGGATTGCGCCAGGAAATACAGGTAGGTGGCGAAGGGCAGTTTCGAGCTCATCGGGCCGCGTCCGGTTGCATGTCGTCGGAACGCATTGTGTCATCCGGCGCCCGCCCCGCCGGAAACACCCGTGCGCTTTTCCCGTAAACTGTTCGGGTTTTTTTCCTGACAGTTGGGCGGGCCGTGATGGGCTTCTACGACGACATCCGGGCGGACCTGCTGGCGGGCCGGTGGGAACGGGGCCAGCGGCTGCCTTCCATCCGGGCCATGGCGGCGCAGCGGCGGGCGAGCCTGCACACGGTGGTCAGCGCCTATGGCCGCCTGGTGGGCGACGGCCTGCTGGAGGCGCAGCAGGGCCGCGGCTATTTCGTGGCGGTCCAGGGTCCCCTGGCCGCGCCGGCGGCCCCCGCCGTGGAGCCGGCCCTGCCGGACGATCCGCTCTTCAGGCTGCTGCAGGCGCCGCCCGGCAGCGTCGTCAAGCTCGGCTGCGGCTGGCTGCCGCTGCCCTGGCGCGACACCGACCTGCTGGCGCGCGCCATCCGCCGCACCGCGCGGCTCGGCCGCAGCGGCCTGGTGGAATACGGCGACATCCAGGGCTACGTGCCGCTGCGCCAGCTGCTGTCCGCGCATCTGCGCCAGGCGGTGCGGCTGGATGCCGCGCCGGCGCAGATGATCACCACCCTGGGGGCCACGCAGGCGCTGGACCTGGTGGCGCGGCACCTGCTGTCGCCCGGGGACCGGGTGCTGGTGGACGAGCCGTGCAACGGCAACCTGGTGCGGCTGATCCGGCTGTGCGGCGGCGAGCCGGTCGGCGTGCCGCGCCGGCAGGACGGCCCCGACCTCGGCTTTCTGGACGAGGTCCTGGCGCGGCACCGCGTCCGCGCCTTCTTCTGCAACAGCACCTTCCATAATCCGACCGGCGCGGGGCTGACGCCCCAGGCGGCCTTCGGCGTGCTCAGACGCGCCGTGGAGCACGATTTCCTGATCGTCGAGGACGACGTGTACGGCGACTTCCATCCCGGCGGCCGCCAGACCTTCGCGGAACTGGACGGCTTGGAGCGCGTCGTCTACATCGGCAGCTTTTCCAAGTCTCTTTCGGCCTCACTGCGGATCGGCTACCTGGCCTGCCCGCAGGACCTGGTGGCGCCGCTCGTCCGCCTGAAGCTGCTGACGAGCGTGGCGGTGCCCGGCTTCTGCGAGCGCTTCGTGCACACCATCCTGGCCGACGGCACCTACCTGCGGCACGTGCGCGCCATCCAGCGGCGGCTCGCCACGCAGCAGCAGCTGACGCAGAAGGCGCTGCGCGAGCGGGGCTGGCGCTTCGAGGTCGCGCCCGCCGGCGGCATGTTCCTGTGGGCCGGCCATCCGGACCTGCCCGACCTGGCCGGATTCATTGAGGGCCTGGAGAAAAAGGGCATCCTGCTGCTGCCGGGCCCGGCGTTCGCCGTGACGGCCGATTACCGCGCCATGACCCGCATCAACGCCGCCCATTTCTCGCCCGAGCTGGCGCGGGCGTTCCGGGTGTAAGGGGCGGCGCAGAGAGGTTTTAACCCCCGTCGCATGACGTCAATCGCCGTGCTCACTCCCCGGGGCGCTGTTGGAGCGCACTTTCACCTTTCCGGCGAAGCCGCCAAAATGCGACCTGCGCCCCGGGGAGTGAGCGCGACGATGAGCTATTACTCAAGAACCGCAAAAAGACCTAAGAACCCAAGACCACTCCCCACAATTCCTTTACCGTCCGCCGCTCCAGCGCAAACTCCGTCTGCGGCACGCGCGCCTTGTCGGCGCCCTGCAGGCGCAGCGCGTGCTGGCGCCGGCGGAAGACCCGGTAGGCGTTCGCCGCCTCGGCCGCCAGCGTCCCGGGGATCAGGCCGGCGCGCGCCGCCAGGCCCAGCAGGGCGATGTTGCCCAGGTTGTCCAGCAGTTCGGGGTGGGCGCCGGCCTGGCTCAGCACCAGGAACTGGGTGATGAACTCGATGTCCACCATGCCGCCCCGGTCGTGCTTCAGGTCGAAGTCGCCGCTGCGGTTGGGGTGCCCCTGGGAAATCTTGTCGCGCATGGCCAGGACCTCGCGGCGCAGGGCCTCGGGGTCGCGCGGCAGCAGCAGGATGCGCCGGCGGATGTCCTCGAAGCGGGCGCCGATGGCGGCGTCGCCCGCCACGAAGCGCGCCCGGGTCAGGGCCTGGTGTTCCCAGGGCCAGGCCTGCGTCAGCTGGTAGTGCTCGAAGGCGTCGATGGGCAGGGCCAGCAGCCCGGCGTCGCCGTCCGGGCGCAGGCGCAGGTCGATCTCGTAGAGCCGGCCCGACGAGGTCAGGGTGGACAGCCAGGACGCCACCCGGCGCCCCAGCTTGGCGTAGCGCTCGCCGGCCTCCTGGTCCGGGTCGTCGTAGAGGAAGACCAGGTCCAGGTCCGAGGCGTAGCCGATTTCCTTGCCGCCCAGCTTGCCGTAGGCAATGATGGCGAAGCGCGGCTCGCCCGGGTCGGCGCGGCGTTCGCGCGGCAGCACCTGGGGCCAGACCCGGCGGATGGCCTCGGCCAGCATCAGGTCGGCCAGGGCCGACAGATGGTCGGCCAGTCCCTCGACGCTGATGACGTTCTCCAGATCCTGGGCCAGCAGCTGGAAGGTGATCTGGTGCTGCGCGTCGCGCATCAGATTCATCTGCTGCTCCACGTCGGGCTGGCCGTCGGGCAGCAGGCAGGCGTCCAGGTCGCTGCGCAGCTGTTCGGCCAGGGCGGGGAAGTCGGGCGCCTGCATCAGGCTGCGCCATTCGATCAGGCTGTCGAGCAGCAGGGGATAGCGGGTCAGGTATTCCGAGGCCCAGGGGCTGGCCTGGACGATGCGCGCCACGCGGGCCAGGGTTTCCGGGTATTCGGCGAGCAGCGCCAGGTAGGCGCTGCGCTGGGCGATGTGCTCCACCAGGTTCAGCAGCCGCTGCAGCGCGACGAGCGGATCGTCGGTGCGCGCCGCCGCCCGGGCCAGGCCCGGCAGCAGGGCGTGCAGGCGCTGCAGGCTGGCGCGCGGCAGGCTGCGGATCCGGTGGCTGTCGAGCAGGGCGTCGATGCGCGCCTGCATGGCGTCGGCCAGGCTGTCCGGCAGCGCCGCCTCCGGCGGCTCGGCCTGCGGGGCTTCGGGCTCCTGCGCATCGCCGCCCATGCCGGCGATGCGGAAGGCGTCGCGGAAGCACTGCGAGACGCAGGCGCGGTGCCGGTCCAGCTCGGCCAGGAAGCCGGCCGCATCCGTGCAGCCCATGACCCGGGCCAGGGCCGCCATGCCCTCGTCCGTGCGCGGCAGCAGGTGGGTCTGCTCGTCCTCGCGGTATTGCAGCATGTGCTCGACCCGCCGCAGGTGGACGTAGGCGGCCTCCAGGCCGGCGGCCTGGGCCTCGTCCAGGATGCCGGCGCGGCGCTGCTTGTGCAGGGCCGCCAGCAGGTTGCGCTGCTGCAGGGAGGGCTGGCGGCCGCCCCGGATCAGCTGGTTGAGCTGGACGACGAACTCGATCTCGCGGATGCCGCCTTCGCCCAGCTTGATGTTGTGGCGCGTGTCCAGGCCCTTGCGCGCCTGGGCGCGGCGCTGCCAGTCCATGCGGATGCGCTCGCGCAGGCCGCGCAGGGCCGAGAGCGCGTCGAAATCGAAGTACTTGCGGTACACGAAGGGCCGCCGCAGGGATTCGACGTCGCGCGCCTGGGCGGCGAAGGCCGCCTCGTCGAACAGCGGGCAGGGGATCAGCCGGGCCTTGAGCCAGGCGTAGCGTTCCCATTCGCGTCCCTGGACCACCAAGTAGTTCTCCAGCGCCGCCAGGCTCCAGGCGAGCGGCCCGCCGTCGCCGTCCGGGCGCAGGCGCAGGTCGGTGCGAAAGACGATGCCGTCGGCATCGGGCTCCGACAGGATCGGCATCATCAGCCGGCAGACCTTGCCGTAGAACTCGTGGTTGCTGATGCGCCGCCGGCCGTCGGTCTCGCCGTCGGCGTCGTAGAGCATGATCAGGTCGATGTCCGAGGAGACGTTCAGCTCCTTGCCGCCCAGCTTGCCCATGCCCAGGATCAGCATGTCCTGCGGCGCGCCGGTGTCGGCATGGCGGGGCGTGCCGTGCGTCTCCATCAGCGTGTGCATGGCGCAGGCGTAGGCCTCGCCCACCGCCAGGTCGGCGAGCTGCGACATGGCCGCCACGACCTCGTGCAGGGGCGCCAGCCCGGCGACGTCGCGCACCGTCAGCGTGGCGAAGACCCGGGCGCGCAGCCGCCGCAGGGCGCGCCGCAGGTCCGCCTGGGGAATCGGCCGGGCGGCGCCGGGGCCGAGCAGCTCCGCGTACCAGTCGGCGAGAGTCTTGCGGGTGACGGGCTGGGCGGCGTCGGCCGCCAGGCGCGATTCCTGCTCCGGGTGGGCCGTGAGATGGCGCCGCAGGGCGCCGGACCATTGCAGGGCGGGCTTGAATATAATGGTCTCGGACATGGGGACGGCCTGCGGTGGGCGGGACCGGCTCGGCGCGGCGGCGGCCGCGTGGCGGGTTCCGGAGGTTTCCAAAGGGTTCCTAACATACTGCAAAAGGTGGCATGCGCCAATCCATTTCACGCCGTGGCTCCTCCTGGGGCCGCCGGCTCCTGGCGGTCGCCGTCGGCCTGTATTTCTGCCTCGGGATCGCGCTGCTGGCCTTGCGCTATGCCGTGCTGCCGCAGATCGACGCCTGGCGTCCCCGCATCGACGCGCGGCTGTCCCAGGCGCTGGGCATCCAGGTCGAACTGGGCCCCATCCAGGTCCGCTGGCATGGCTGGAAACCCGAATTCGACGTGCGCGGCACGCGCCTGCGGGCCGCCGACGGCCGCGACCTGCTGACCCTGCCCGAGGCGCGCGTCCGGCTGGACTGGCGGGCCGCCCTGCCGGGCCGCCGCGGGCTGCTGGACCTGCGGGTGCGCGGCATGGACCTGACGCTGGACCGGCTGCCGGACGGGCGCCTCAGCCTGCTGGGCCAGACCCTGGATCTCGGGGGGACGCAGGACCTCGGCGGCGCGCCCGCCCTGGGATGGCTGCTGGCCCAGCCCCGCATCGCCTTTCTCGACACGACCCTGCGCTGGGTGGACCAGGCGCGCGCGGCGCCCGAACTGCGCCTGGAAGGCGTCGAGGCCGTGCTGGCCCGCGAGGCCGGGGGCGCGCTCGGCGTGTCCCTGAGCGCCCGGGTGCCGGACGCGGCCGACGCCCGGCTGGACCTGCGCGCGCAACTGGCCGATCCCGACGGGCTGGCGCACGGCCGCCTGCCCTCGGACTGGCAGGCCTGGCTGCGGGTCGGGCCGGTCCGGTCGCGGGCCTGGCGTCCCTGGGTGGAGCTGCCGGACGCCCTGTTGCAGGGCGGCGTGCAGGCGCAGGCCTGGGTCCAGACGCGGCGCGGGCGGCCCCGCCTGACCTTGCTGCTGGGGACCGATGCCGTGCGCTGGGCGGCGGACTCGGGCCTGTCGCTGGACATGCCCCGGGCCGGAATCTGGGCCGCCGGCGCGCTGGACCAGTGGCAGGCCCTGGGCCAGGGCGAGCCGATGCCCGACGGCCTGGATTTCCAGGTGCGCTCCCAGGGCGCGCGCGGCACCGTGCCGGCCCTGTTCGCCCAGCCCCTGTCCCTGGGCTTCCTGGAGATCCGGGGCCGGCTGCGCCATGCCGACGCCTGGACCCTGAACCTGGAAGAGCTGGCCTGGCGCAATCCCGACATCGCCCTGCGGGGCGCGGGGACCTGGCGGTCGGGCGGACCCGCCGGCCAGGTCGATTTCCAGGGCACGATCGCCCGCGCCCGCCTGGACGCGGTCCACCGCTACCTGCCGCTCGAGGTCAGCCCGGAGGCCCGCGAGTGGCTGGCGGGCGGCCTGCACGCGGGCGAGGTCGTGGACGCCCGCTGGCGGCTGCAGGGCGACCTGACGGAATTCCCCTTCGGCCTGCAGCCGCAGGCGGGCGATTTCCGCCTGCAGGGAAACTTCCGCGGCGCGCGCATCGAGTTCGTGCCCGGGGCGCCGCAGAAGGAGGCCTGGCCGCTGCTGGAAGACGTGGCGGGCACGCTGGACCTGCATCGCACCGACTTGCGGCTGACGGCCTCCACCGCGCGGATGCGCCCCGACTCCGGCCACGAGATCGCCCTGTGGGGGGTGAAGGCCCGGATTCCGGACCTGGAGCACGACTCCACCCTGCAGGTCTCGGGCCGGACCGCCGCCTCCGGCGAGGCCTACATGGCGCTGATCCGCCACTCGCCGCTGGCCGCGCTGCTGGACGGCGTGTTCGACGAGGCGAGCGCCGGGGGCGATTGGGAAGTGCCCCTGTCCCTGACCATCCCCCTGCTGCACGGCGAGGACACCCAGGTCCAGGGGCGCGTGGACCTGCGCCAGGCGAGCCTGCAGTTCCTGCCGCACGCGCCGGCCTTCCAGGCCATCGACGGGCAGCTGCATTTCAGCGAGCAGGGCGTGCGCATCGCCCGGCCCCTGGCCGCGCGGCTGCTGGGCGGGGACGTGAAGATCGGCGGCAGCCTGGGCGGGCCGCAGGACACCGGCCTGGACCTGCAGGGCCGCATCGGCGCCCGGGCGCTGGCGGACTACGTGGGCGTGCCGGGGATGCGGCGGCTCGAAGGCGCGCTGGACTATCGGGCCACCCTGCGCAGGCGGGGGCACGAGACGGCCTTCGTCCTGGAGTCCGACACCCGCGGCCTGGCGCTGGATTTTCCCGCGCCGCTGGCCAAGCCGGCCGAGCAGGCCCGGACGCTGCGCATCCAGTGGTCGGACGCCGACTCCCGCTCGGACCGGCTGGCGGCGCAGTACGGCGAGGCGTTGCGCCTGGACCTGCGGCACGAGCGCAAGACCCGCGGCGGGCCCTATTTCCAGGGCGCGTCCGTCGGGGTGGGGCGCGCCGCCGACGCCGACGAGGACGGCCTGCGGGTCGAGGTCGCCTATCCGCTGTTCGACCTGGACCTGTGGAACCGCATCGTGGACGAGTTTTCCATCCCCCGGCGCGGCGGGGCTGGAGCCGGGGCTGGAGCCGGGACCGGAACCGGGGCCGGGACCGGGGCCGACAACGGCGCGCGGCGCAAGGCCGGCCGGCCGCTGTGGCCCGACCTGACCCTGCTGAGCATCCAGGCCGACCAGTTGCGGCTGCTGGGCACGCGCCTGGACCAGGCCGTGCTGCGGGTGGTGCGTTCGCCCGAGGAGCAGTGGTCGATGAACCTGCGCTCGGAGCAGAGCAGCGGCACCCTCAAGTGGCAGGAGCGCGACGGCCGCGTGCTGGGGCGCATGTCGGCGCGCTTCGCCCGCCTGAGCCTGGGCGACGACGCGAACGACGCCGGCTCCCTGCTGCCCGAGGCCGGGTCCGACGAGGACGCCTCGTTCGACGACGACCTGGAGATTCCGGGCATCGTGCTGCAGGCCGACGAGCTGCGCCTGTACGGGCACTCGATGGGCGCCCTGTCCCTGGAAGGCGTGCGCGACGGCGCCCATCACGTCTGGCAGCTGAACAACCTGCGCCTGGGCGACGACGATGCCCGCCTGCGCGGGTCGGGCATCTGGCGCCTGCGCGGAGCGGACCGCGGGCTGGAACTGAACGCCTCGGTCCAGGCGCGCAGCCTGGGCGCCTGGATGGACCGGGCCGGCTGGAAGGACGTGATGTCGGGCGGCGAGGGCACGCTCAAGGGGCGGTTCCAGTGGCGCAACCTGCCCTGGACGCGCGAAAAGGCGGACCTGAGCGGCAGCCTGCGGATCGAGCTGGACAAGGGGCGCTTCCAGAAGATCGGCTCGCACACGGCCAAGCTGCTGGAGTTCCTGTCCCTGCAGTCCATCACCCGGCTCACGAAGCTGGACCGCGGACTGGCCGGCCTGCCGCAGGACGGCTTTCCCTTCGACCAGCTGCGCAGCGCGCTGGAGCTGGACCGGGGCAAGGTGAAGATCAGCGACTACAAGGTGATCGGGCCGGTGGGCACCATCCTGCTCGAAGGCAGCACCGACATCCTGCACGAGACCCTGGACATGCAGGCCGTCATCGTGCCCAACCTGGACGTCAGCGGCGCGGCCCTGGCCGCCGGCATCGCGGTCAATCCGCTGGTCGGCCTGGGCGCCTTCGTCACGCAATGGCTGCTGAAGGCGCCGCTGGCCAAGAGCATGACGGCGCGCTACCGGGTGACGGGGACCTGGGACGAGCCCAAGGTCACGGAGATCCCCACCGAGGCGGGCGTCCAGGACGCCGGCGGCGGCTGAACGGCCGGCGCGGCGCGTGCTCAGTGCAGCTGCAGCGTCTTCAGGTGCAGGCTGGTCTCGGTGGCCGAAATGCCCTTGATCAGCCGGATGTGCTCCAGCGCCTCGGAGAGCTGGGCGATGTTGGTGACGCGGAGTTCCGCCAGCAGGTCCCAGCGGCCGTTGGTGTCGTGCAGCGCCCAGACCGCCGGCTCGCCCGAGAGGGCATGGATGATGCGCGAGGCCTCGTGGCCCTCGATGGCGATGCTCATCCACGCGACGATTTCCTGCGGCTGCGAATCGGGCCGCACCCGCACGGTATAGCCCAGGATGACGTGGTCGCGCTCCATGCGGGCGATGCGGTTGCAGATGGTGCCGCGCGAGACGCCCAGCTTCTTGGCCAGCGTGGCGACCGAGATGCGCGCGTCGCCGCGCAGGTAGGACAGGATCTGGTGATCGAGGGAATCCATGGCAGGCCTCGTTGCGATCGCCGTGATGGTCATGGCCATTGCGATCGTTTTGATGGAATTGTCAGCACAAATATAAAAACTGTTCAAAATACTATCATTTATTGTAGAAAATTGACGCTATGAATTGGCCTCCCCATCGAGAATAATGAGTTCAGCCCCACCGGGAGCGCCCCGGCCAGGCTTCCGGTCCCGCCGGCCCCCGCGGCCCGCGGCGCATCGGCAGCCGGTCCGGCGCGGCGCTCCGGCGGCGGGCACGGACACGATAATCAGACAAGGAGACCCCATCATGGCATTGATGCTGACGACGACCGACGTATCCACGCTGGTCGGCCGCCTGACCGTCCGCAAGGCGCTGGACCTGCTGTCCCGCTACATCCAGGACGATTTCGTGCGCTGGGAATCGTTTGAAAAGACGGCCCGCGTGGCCAGCCACTCGGCGGTCGGCGTGATCGAGCTCATGCCCACGGCCGACGCGGACCGCTATGCCTTCAAGTTCGTCAACGGCCATCCGTACAACCCCGTCCAGGGCCTGCCCACCGTGATGGCCTTCGGCGCCCTGGCCGAGGTCGGCACCGGCCTGCCGCTGCTGCTGAGCGAACTGACGCTGACGACCGCCCTGCGCACGGCCGCCACCTCGGTCGTGGCCGCCCGCGTGCTGGCGCGCCGCGACGCCCGCGTCATGGCGCTGATCGGCAACGGCGCCCAGAGCGAATTCCAGGCGCTGGCGTTCCATCATCTGCTGGGCATCGACGTCCTCAAGGTCTACGACGTCGATCCCGAGGCCACCCGCAAGCTGGTGCGCAACCTGGCCGGCGTTCCGGGCCTGGAGGTCCGGCCGGTGCGCAGCGCCCGCGAGGCCGTGGCCGGGGCGGACATCATCACGACCGCCACGGCCGACAAGACCAATGCCCTGATCCTGACGCCCGACATGGTCGGGCCGGGCGTGCACGTCAATGCCGTGGGCGGCGACTGCCCGGGCAAGACCGAGCTGCACGCCGACATCCTGACGCGCGCCACGACCTTCGTGGAATTCGAGCCCCAGTCCCGGATCGAGGGCGAGATCCAGCAGATGCCCGCCGATTACCCCGTGGTCCCGCTCTGGGAAGTCCTGGCGGGGCGGCGCCCCGGGCGGCGTTCGGGCGACGAGATCACCGTGTTCGATTCCGTGGGCTTTGCGCTGGAGGATTTCTCCGCCCTGCGCCTCCTGTGGGACCAGGCGCGTGCGCTCGGGATCGGCCGCGCCTTCGAGCTGGTCCCGGAAGCCGGGGATCCGAAGGACCTGTTCGGCGCCATGCGGCGCCTGGACGCCGGCCCGGCGCCGCGGGGCGCCGAAGCGCGGGCGGACGAGGCGGCGCTGGCATGCCCGCACGAAGCCTGAACGCTCGCGGAGCATCATGATGACGGAAAAAGTGGCGGCCCTGATCGGCGTGCCGACCGATGTCGGGGCGGGCGTGCGCGGCGCGTCCATGGGGCCGGAGGCCCTGCGCGTGGCCGGCCTGGCGCACGCCCTTGCCCGGCAGGGGCTGCGCGTGGAGGACACCGGCAATCTGGGCGGCCCTTTCAATCCCTGGCAGCCGCCGCTCGACGGCTACCGGCATCTGCCCGAGGTGCTGCAGTGGAACCGCGCCCTGTTCGATGCCGTGACGGCGCAGCTACAGGCGGGCCGCATGCCCGTGATGCTGGGCGGCGATCACTGCCTGGGCGTGGGCTCGGTGGGCGCGGTGGCGCGCCACTGCCGCCGCGCGGGGCGCCCCCTGCGGGTGTTCTGGCTGGACGCCCACACGGATTTCAACACGGCGCGCCTGACGCCCAGCGGGAACGTGCACGGCATGCCGGTCGCCTGCCTGTGCGGCTTCGGGCCGGACGCGCTCGTGAACCTGGGCGGCGCGGGCCCCGCGCTGCGGACCCGCGACCTGCGCATGATCGGCATCCGCAGCGTGGACCGCGAGGAGCGCCTGTTCGTCCACGAGCAGGGCCTGGACGTCTACGACATGCGCATGATCGACGAGATCGGGATGCGGGCGGTGATGCAGGCGGCGCTGGCGGACCTGCCGCGGGACGCCCACGTCCACGTCAGCTTCGACGTGGATTTCCTCGACCCGTCCTACGCGCCCGGCGTGGGCACCACGGTGCAGGGCGGCCCCACCTGGCGCGAGGCCCAGCTGTGCATGGAGATGCTGGCCGACACCGGCCAGGTCGCCTCGCTGGACATCGTCGAGCTGAATCCGGCGCTGGACGTGCGCAACGGCACCGCCGAGGCGGCGGTGCAGATGGTCGAAAGCCTGTTCGGCAAGAGCACCCTGGTGCGGGAGAAGCCGCCGACATCCTGATCCCGCCCGCGGGGCGCACGGCCGCCCCGCGGGCCTTCTTCCATGCCTTTTCATCCCCTTCCATAAAAAAGACAGGAGACATACCCATGAAGAACCTGAAGACGCTGGCCGCGGCGCTGATGCTGGCCTGCGGCCTGGGGGCCGGCGGCCCGGCGCAGGCCGAAACCCTGCGCGTCGGCCTGGAGGCCGCCTATCCGCCCTTCAGCGCGCCCAGCGCCAAGGGCGGCTACGTCGGCTTCGACATCGACATCGCCAACGCCCTGTGCAGGCAGATGCAGGTCGAATGCGAGTTCATCGCGCAGGACTGGGACGGCATCATCCCGGCCCTGATGGCGCGCAAGTTCGACGCCATCATCTCGTCCATGGCGGTCACGAAGGAGCGCGCCGAGCAGGTCGATTTCACCGGCCGCTACTACCGCACCTCGATGTCGGTGGCCGTGCCGCGCGACGCCGAGGCCGGCAGCCTGGATGCGGCGGCCTTCAAGGGCAAGGTGGTCGGGGCCCAGTCCTCCAGCACCCCCGGCATGTACGCCGAGGACGTCTACGGCAAGGCCGGCGCCGAAGTGCGCCTGTACCCGACGGCCGACGAGGCGGGCAGCGACCTGGCCAGCGGCCGCCTGGACGCGCTGGTGCACGACAAGTATCCCCTGATCGAATGGATGCGCAAGCGCAGCCATGACTGCTGCAGGCTGCTGGGCGATCTGCCGGGCACCATGGACGACATCGCCATCGCGGTGCGCAAGGGCGACGACGCCCTGCGCACCCGCCTGGACGAGGCCATCCTGGCGATCCGCGCCGACGGCTCCTATCAGCGGATCTCGCAGCGCTACTTCGGCCTCGACATCTACTGACCCCCCGGCAGGCGGCGCGCGCCGCCTTTTGCATGATCCACACGGAGCGGCCCGGCCAGGGCCGATGCTTCCATGCTCGATTTATTGCAATTGCTTTCCTGGGGCGAGAGCGGATGGGGCGACGCCCTGCTGGCCGGCACCCTGGTCACGATCCTGCTGGCGCTGTGCTGCGTGCCCTTCGGCTTCCCGCTGGGCCTGCTGGTGGCGCTGGGCAGCCAGTCGCGGCATGCCGCCGCGCGCCTGTCGGCCACGGTGTTCTCGACCGTGTTCCGCGGCCTGCCCGAACTGCTGACGCTGTTCCTGGTGTACTACGGCAGCCAGATCGCGGCCGAAAGGCTGATGCGCCATTTCGGCTACGAGGGCGGCATCGTCGTCAACGCCTTCGTCGCCGGCGTGGTGGCCTTCAGCCTGGTGCTGGCCGCCTTTTCCAGCGAAGTCTGGCTGGGCGCCTTCAAGGCCATTCCGGCGGGCCAGGGCGAGGCGGCGCGGGCGCTGGGCCTGTCGCGCTGGACCACGCTGCGGCGGGTGACGTTTCCCCAGCTGATGCGGGTGGCCTTGCCGGGCCTGACCAACAACTGGCTCACCCTGCTGAAGGACACTTCGCTGGTCTCGACCATCTCGCTGGCGGACATCATGCGCCAGACCAGCCAGGCCGTCACGGCGACGCGCGAGCCCGTGCTGTTCTACAGCGCGGCCTGCGTGCTCTACCTGATCCTCTCGGCGGCCTCGGGCCTGCTCTTCTCCCGCGCCGAGCACCACTTCTCGCGCCACCTGCACAGGGCCTGACCGCCATGGAATCCGTCACGAGCCTCCTGCCCCGTCTCCTCGATCCCGCCCTGCTGGAAACCTACGGCGCGCGCATGCTCGGGGGTTTCTGGATCACGCTCAAGCTGGTGGCGCTGTCCTTCGCGCTGGGGTGGCTGCTGGGCTGGCTGCTGGTGCTGGGGCGGCTGTCGCGCCATCGCCTGGTCCGCGGACTGAGCCGCGGCTACGTCTATTTCTTCCGCGGTTCGCCGCTGCTCGCGCAACTGTTCCTGCTGTACTACGGCATGAGCGCCTTTCGCGGCTTCTGGCAGGCGATCGACCTGTGGTGGTTCTTCCGCGATCCCTGGTGGTGCGCGCTGCTGGCCTTCAGCCTGAACACGGCGGCCTATCAGGCCGAGATCTTCCGCGGCAGCCTGCTGGCCATTCCCGCGGGGCAGAAGGAAGCCTGCCGGGCGCTCGGCCTGGGGCCCGCGCAGTCCTTCCTGCGCGTGATCCTGCCGCAGTCCATGCGCATCGCCATCGGGCCGCTGGGCAACGAAATGATCCTGCTGGTCAAGGCCAGCGCGATCGCCTCCCTGGTCACCGTCTACGACGTGATGGGCGTCACCAAGCTGGCCTATTCCAGGACCTTCGATTTCGAGATCTATCTCTGGGCCGCGGCGCTGTACCTGCTCATCGTCGAGGTGTTGCGGCGCACGCTGCGGATCATGGAGGGACGCCTGTCCCGCCACCTGGGCCGCTGAGCCCGACTACGGACCGAATCGCCATGAATGCTCCCCTCCAGCACCGCTATCTGCAACATCCCCGGACCGAGGACGCGCCCGCCGTCATCGACGCCCCCCGGGCCGAGGACGCCCCCGCCGTCATCGACATCCGGGGCCTGAACAAATGGTACGGCGACTACCACGCCCTGCGGGACATCGACCTGCGCGTCCGCCAGGGCGACCGGGTCGTCCTGTGCGGGCCCTCGGGCTCGGGCAAGTCCTCGCTGATCCGCTGCATCAACCGGCTGGAAGAAGCCCAGCACGGCCGCATCGAGGTCCTGGGCGCCGACATCATGGGGGCCGCGTCCCAGGCGGCGCCGGTCCTGCGGGACGTCGGCATGGTGTTCCAGCACTTCAATCTGTTCCCCCACCTGACGGTGATGGACAACTGCACCCTGGCACCCCTGTCGGTGCGCGGACTGCGGCGCCGGGAGGCGCAGGAGCGCGCCTGCCATTTCCTGGACAAGGTCGGCATGCGGGCGCACCTGCACAAGTACCCGGCCCAGCTTTCCGGCGGCCAGCAGCAGCGCGTGGCGATCGCCCGCGCGCTGTGCATGGAGCCGAAGATCATCCTGTTCGACGAGCCCACGGCCGCCCTCGATCCCGAGATGGTGAAGGAGGTGCTGGACGTGATGGTGCAGCTGGCCGACAGCGGCGTGACGATGCTGTGCGTGACGCACGAGATGGGCTTCGCGCGCCAGGTGGCCGGCCGCGTGCTGTTCCTGGACGAGGGCCGCATCGTCGAGGACGGCGATCCGGCCGCGTTCTTCACCCGCCCGCGCAGCGATCGGGCGCGGGCCTTCCTGCGGCAGATCCTGGCGTGAGGGCCCGCGCCATGAAAAAAGCTCCCGAAGGAGCTTTTTTCATGGGTGGGGGACGACCATCCGATGCGTCATCAGTACACCCCTTGGGCCAGCATGGCGTCGGCCACCTTCACGAAGCCGGCGATGTTGGCGCCGTTCAGGTAGTTGACGGACTTGTCCTGGCTGCCGTAGCGCACGCAGTTTTCGTGGATGTCGCGCATGATGGCGTGCAGCTTGGCGTCGACTTCCTCGCGGGTCCAGTGCAGGCGCTGGGCGTTCTGGCTCATTTCCAGGCCCGATACGGCCACGCCGCCGGCATTGCTCGCCTTGCCGGGCGCGTACAGCACGCCGGCCGCGATGAAGGCTTCGGCCGCCTCGATGGTGGAGGGCATGTTGGCGCCTTCGGCCACGCAGCGCACGCCGTTGGCGATCAGGGTGCGGGCGTCTTCGATCTCGAGTTCGTTCTGCGTCGCGCAGGGCAGGGCCACGTCCACGGGCACGTGCCAGGGGCGCTTGCCGGCTTCGTAGGTCAGGCCGAACTGCCGAGCGTATTCCTCGACGCGGCCGCGCTTTTCGTTCTTCAGCTCGATCAGGGCCGCCAGCTTTTCCGCCGTGAAGCCCGCCGGGTCCACCACGCAGCCGTGGGAGTCGGACACCGTGACGACCTTGGCGCCCAGCTGCAGGCATTTCTCGATGGTGTATTGCGCCACGTTGCCCGAGCCCGAGACCGAGACCGTGTAGCCTTCGAGCGACTGGCCGGCGTGCCGGAGCATTTCTTCCGCGAAATAGACCGTGCCGTAGCCGGTGGCCTCGGGGCGGATCAGGCTGCCGCCGAAGGTCAGGCCCTTGCCGGTGAAGACGCAGCCGCTCTGGTTGGACAGCTTCTTCATCATGCCGGCCATGAAGCCGACCTCGCGCGCGCCCACGCCGATGTCGCCGGCCGGCACGTCCGTGTCCGGACCCAGGTGGCGGTGCAGCTCGATCATCAGGGCCTGGCAGAAGCGCATGACCTCGGCGTCGGACTTGCCCTTGGGATCGAAATCGGAGCCGCCCTTGCCGCCGCCCATGGGCAGGGTGGTCAGCGCGTTCTTGAAGGTCTGCTCGAAGGCCAGGAACTTCAGGATGGAGAGATTCACCGACGGGTGGAACCGCATGCCGCCCTTGTAGGGGCCGATGGCCGAACTGTGCTGGATGCGGAAGCCCCGGTTGACCTGGATCCGGCCGGCGTCGTCCATCCAGCTGATGCGGAACTGCAGGGCGCGCTCGGGCTCGACGAGCCGCTCGAGCAGGGCCTGGCTGGCGTAGCGCGGATTCTGCTGGATGAAGGGCCACAGGCTGTGCATGACTTCTTTCACGGCCTGCATGAATTCGGGTTGGTGCGGGTCCCGTGACTGGACCCGGGTTAGGAACTGATCGACGGAAGGAAGTGTCATCAAAAGTGCTCGCTTGTGCTTATTTCTTCATCATGTCAAAAAATTCGGCGTTGTTTTTGGTGGCCCGGATTTTGTCCAGGATGAATTCCATGGCGTCAACGTCATCCATGTCGTGGATGAACTTGCGCAGTACCCAGATCTTCTGTAGAAGCTCGGGCTTGATCAGGAGCTCTTCGCGACGCGTGCCGGATTTGTTCAGGTTGATGGCCGGGTAGATGCGTTTCTCGGCCAGTCGGCGCTCCAGGTGCACCTCGGAATTGCCGGTGCCCTTGAATTCTTCGTAGATCACCTCGTCCATGCGGCTGCCGGTCTCGATCAGGGCCGTGCCGATGATCGTCAGGGAGCCGCCTTCCTCCAGGTTGCGCGCCGCGCCGAAGAAGCGCTTGGGGCGCTGCAGGGCGTTGGCGTCCACCCCGCCGGTCAGGACCTTGCCGGAGGCCGGCACCACGGTGTTGTAGGCGCGCGCCAGGCGGGTGATTGAATCCAGCAGGATGACCACGTCCTTCTTCATTTCGACCAGGCGCTTGGCCTTTTCGATGACCATTTCGGCGACCTGGACGTGGCGCGTGGCCGGCTCGTCGAAGGTGGAGGCCACGACCTCGCCGCGCACGGTGCGCTGCATTTCGGTGACTTCCTCGGGGCGCTCGTCCACCAGCAGCACGATCATCACGGCGTCGGGGTAGTTGTCCGTGATGGCATGCGCGATGTGCTGCATGATCACGGTCTTGCCGGACTTCGGGCTGGCGACGATCAGCGCGCGCTGGCCCTTGCCGATGGGCGCGAAGATGTCCATGATGCGCCCGGTGATGTTTTCCTTGCTCTTGATGTCGCGCTCGAGCACCAGCGGCTCGTCGGGGTGCAGCGGCGTCAGGTTCTCGAACATGATCCGGTGCTTGATGGCTTCCGGGACCGTGCCGTTGACCTTGTCCACCTTGACCAGGGCGAAGTAGCGTTCGCCGTCCTTGGGCGTGCGGACTTCGCCTTCGATGGAGTCGCCGGTGTGCAGGTTGAAGCGCCGGATCTGCGAGGGCGAGATGTAGATGTCGTCGGTGCTGGCCAGATAGGACGTTTCCGGCGAGCGCAGGAAACCGAAGCCGTCGGGCAGGACTTCCAGGACCCCGTCGCCGAAGATCTGCTCGCCCTGTTTGGCCCGCCGTTTCATGATCGCAAACATCAGTTCCTGTTTGCGCAGCCGATTGGCGTTTTCGATCTCGAGACCGGCGGCCATTTCGAGCAGCTGCGAAACGTGCAGCGCTTTGAGTTCGTTCAGGTGCATGGGAAAGAGGGGAGAGGGAAGGAAAGTGGAGGTCGTCGGATGGCTGGCGAACCCGGGACCGGGTTCGCGCGCGGAATCAAAGCGGATGGAGGGGGAAGGTCAGAGGGCTTCGTCGAGGAATGCCTGGAGCTGCGCGCGGGACAGGGCGCCGACCTTGGTGGCGGCGACCTTGCCGTCCTTGAACAGCATCAGGGTGGGGATGCCGCGGATGCCGTACTTGGCCGCGCTGTCGGGGTTTTCGTCGACGTTCAGCTTGGCGATGGTGACGCGGCCCTTGTACTGGGCGGCGGCTTCGTCGAGCAGGGGGGCGACCATTTTGCAGGGGCCACACCATTCGGCCCAGTAGTCGACCAGGACGGGCAGGCTGGATTGGAGCACGTCGCCCGAAAAGGACGCGTCGCTGACGTGCTTGATGGAGTCACTCATGTCGTGTGCGCGGATGCGAGGATAAGAGAAGACGGCGGACCGGAATGAAACCGCCCGGAGGAAGGGCGCGTCGGTCCAATGGCGATAAGCATACCATTAATTCTCCGTAAAATAGGCGTCTTTTGAACCACACAGACGGACGGAAAACATTGAGCACCGCACGCTACGACGAGTCGTCGATCCGCGTCCTCAAGGGCCTGGAGCCCGTGCGCCAGCGGCCCGGGATGTACACGCGCACCGACAATCCGCTGCACATCGTCCAGGAAGTCGTGGACAACGCCGCCGACGAGGCGCTGGCCGGGTACGCCCGCGAAATCGCCGTCGTGCTGCACGCCGACGGCAGCCTGACGGTCGAGGACGACGGGCGCGGCATTCCGGTGGGCGAGCACCCCGAGGAACACGCGCCCGTGGTCGAGCTGGTCTTCACCCGGCTGCACGCGGGCGGCAAGTTCAGCAAGGCCGACGGCGGCGCCTACGCCTTTTCCGGCGGCCTGCACGGCGTGGGGGTGTCGGTCACCAACGCCCTGTCCACGCGGCTGGAAGTCACCGTCTGGCGCGACGGCGGCGAATGGCGCATCGTCTTCGCCGACGGGAACGTGATCGAGCCGCTCGCCCGGGTGGGCAGCGTCGGGCGGCGGCGCTCCGGCACCCGCGTGCGGGTCTGGCCGGATGCGCGCTACTTCGACCAGGCCCAGGTGCCGCTGGGCGACCTGGAGCACGCGCTGCGCAGCAAGGCGGTGCTGCTGCCGGGCACGCGGGTGACGCTGACGCTGGAAAAATCCGGCCAGCGGCGCGAATGGCATTACGAATCGGGCCTGCGCGGCTACCTGGGCGAAGCCCTGGGCGGCGCGCCGACCCTGGCGCCGCCCTTCGAGGGCGCGCAGTACGCGGGGCCGGACGACGAGCAGTACGCACCGGGCGAGGGCGCCCAGTGGGTCGTGGCCTGGACCGAGGACGGCCCGGTGGTGCGTGAGTCCTACGTCAACCTGATCGCCACGCCGGCCGGCGGCACCCACGAATCGGGCCTGCGCGAAGGCCTGTTCAACGCCGTCAAGTCCTTCGCCGAGCTGCACAACCTGCTGCCCAAGGGCATCCGCCTGCTGCCCGAGGACGTGTACGCGCGCGCCAGCTTCATCCTGTCGGCCAAGATCCTGGATCCGCAGTTCCAGGGCCAGATCAAGGAGCGCCTGAACAGCCGCGACGCGGTGCGCCTGGTGGGCGGGTTCCTGCGCAACGCGCTGGAGCTCTGGCTGCACGCCAATGTGGAATACGGCCGCAGGATCGCCGAGCTGGCCATCGGCCAGGCGCAGGCCCGTTCACGCGCCGCGCGCAAGGTCGAGAAGCGCAAGGGTTCGGGGGTGGCCGTGCTGCCGGGCAAGCTCACCGACTGCGAATCGACGGACGTGAACCGCACCGAGGTCTTCCTGGTCGAGGGCGATTCGGCGGGCGGCTCGGCCAAGATGGGCCGCGACAAGGAATTCCAGGCCATCCTGCCGCTGCGCGGCAAGATCCTGAACGCCTGGGAAGTCGAGCGCGACCGGCTGTTCGCCAACCAGGAGATCCACGACATCTCCGTGGCCATCGGCGTCGATCCGCATGGGCCCGGCCAGGAGGCCGACCTCTCGGGCCTGCGCTACGGCCGCATCTGCATCCTGTCGGACGCGGACGTGGACGGCGCGCACATCCAGGTGCTGCTGCTGACCCTGTTCCTGCGCCATTTCCCGCGCCTGATCGAGGCCGGGCACGTCTACATCGCCCGTCCGCCGCTGTTTCGCGTGGACGTGCCGGCGGCCGGCAAGCGCCCGGCGCGCAAGCTCTACTGCCTGGACCAGGCGGAGCTGGACGCGGTGCTGGACAAGCTGCGCGGCGAGGGCCTGCGCGAAGGCGGCTGGCGCATCAGCCGCTTCAAGGGCCTGGGCGAGATGAACGCCGAGCAGCTCTGGGACACGACGCTGAACCCGGACACCCGCCGCCTGGCGCGGGTGCGCCACGGCGACGAGGGCCTGACCGCCTCGGCGCGCATGTTCGACATGCTGATGGCGCGCGGCGAGGCCGCGCAGCGGCGCGGCTGGCTGGAAGAAAAAGGCAATCTGGCCGACGTGGACGTTTGAGGAACGGGAATGGATCTGGATCTGAATCGGAGTGAATCGAACGGCGGGGACGACGACGGCCTGGTGCTGGCGCGCTACGCCGAGCAGGCCTACCTGGACTACGCCGTGTCGGTGGTGCGCGGCCGCGCGCTGCCGGAGGTGTCCGACGGCCAGAAGCCGGTGCAGCGGCGCATCCTGTACGCCATGGACGCCATGGGCCTGGGGCCGCAGGCGCGGCCCGTGAAGTCCGCCCGCGTGGTGGGCGACGTGCTGGGCAAATACCATCCGCACGGCGACCAGGCGGCCTACGACGCCATGGTGCGCATGGCGCAGGACTTCGCCCTGCGCTATCCGCTGATCGACGGGCAGGGCAACTTCGGCTCGCGCGACGGCGACAACGCCGCCGCCATGCGCTACACCGAGGCCCGCCTGACGCCGTTCTCCCGGCTGCTGCTCGACGAGCTGGACGAGGGCACGGTCGATTTCGCGGCCAACTACGACGGCAGCCAGCAGGAGCCCGTGTGCCTGCCGGCGCGCCTGCCCGTCGTGCTGCTGAACGGCGCCTCGGGTATCGCGGTGGGCATGGCCACGGAGATCCCCTCGCACAACCTGCGCGAGGTCGCCGACGCCTGCGTGGCCCTGCTGCGCAAGCCGGGCCTGCCCGACGAAGACCTGTACGCCCGCGTGCCGGGGCCGGACTTTCCCGGCGGCGGCCAGATCATCACGCCTCCCGGGGACATCGCCCAGATCTACGCCAGCGGCCGCGGCACGCTGAAGGCCCGCGCGCGCTGGCACTTCGAGGACATGGCGCGCGGCCAGTGGCAGCTGGTGGTCACCGAACTGCCGCCCGGCGCCTCGGCCCAGAAGATCCTGGAGACCATCGAGGACCTGACCAATCCCAAGCCGCGCGCCGGCAAGAAGTCCCTGTCGGCCGAGCAGCAGCAGACCAAGGCGCTGGTGCTGGGCATGCTGGATTCGGTGCGCGACGAATCCGGCAAGCAGGACCCCGTGCGGCTGGTCTTCGAGCCCAAGACCAGCCGCATCGACCGCGACGAGTTCGTCAACATGCTGCTGGTGCGCACCGGCCTGGAAGGCAACGTGCCGGTGAACCTGGTGTGCATCGACACCGACGGGCGCCCGGGCCAGCGCAGCCTGCGCCAGATCCTGGAGTCCTGGCTGGCCTTCCGCGCCGGGACGGTCACGCGGCGCACCCGCCACCGCCTGGACAAGGTGCTGGACCGCATCCACATCCTGGAAGGCCGCAGCATCGTCTACCTGAACGTGGACGAGGTCATCCGCACCATCCGCGAGGCGGACGATCCCCGCGCGGCGCTGATGGAGCGCTTCCGCCTCACCGAGCGCCAGGCCGACGACATCCTGGAAATGCGCCTGCGCCAGCTGGCCCGGCTGGAAGGCATCCGCATCGAGCAGGAACTGGCGCAGAAGCGCGCGGACCAACTGGCGCTGCAGGAGCTGCTGGACGATCCCGCCGCCTTCAAGCGCCTGATGATCCGCGAGATCGAGGCCGACGCCAAGCAGTACGGCGACGACCGCCGCACGCTGATCGAGCCGGCCGAGCGCGCCGTCCTGGAAACCCAGGTGGTGGACGAACCCGTCACGGTGGTGGTGTCCCAGAAGGGCTGGCTGCGCGCCCGTCAGGGGCACGGCCACGATCCGGCGCAGTTCGGCTTCAAGACCGGCGATTCGCTCTACGACGCCATCGAATGCCGCAGCACGCACGAGCTCATGGCCCTGTCCAGCACCGGCCGCTCCTACAGCATCGCGGTGGCCAGCCTGCCGTCGGCGCGCGGCGACGGGCAGCCGGTGACCTCGATGATCGGCCTGGAGCCGGGCAGCCGCATCGTCCACATGCTGGCGGGCGCGCCCGACCGGCGGGTGCTGCTGGGCGCGGCGTCCGGCTACGGCTTCCTGGCGCGGATCGGCGACCTGTCCACCCGCCAGCACGCCGGCAAGCAGTTCATCACGCTGGACAAGGGCGACACGCTGCTCAAGCCGCTGCTGTTGCGTCCGGACGACACGGCCGTGGCCCTGCTCAGCCGCAAGGGCAAGTTCCTGGTGGTGGCGCTCGACGAGCTCAAGACCCTGGCGAGCGGCGGGCGCGGCACCATCCTGATGGGACTGGACGAGGACGACCGCATCGCCCAGTGGGCCGGCGTGGGCGCCTCGGGCGTGGTGCTGCGCGGCATCTACCGGGCGCGCGACACGGAGCTGGTCCTGACGCCCGAGGAACTCGCCCAGTACGCCGGCCGGCGGGCGCGCAAGGGCCGCCTGCTGGACGTCAAGATCAAGCAGCCCAGCCTCTGGCCGGGAGCGGGGGGCGGGGCGGGGGACTAGAATAGGGTTCCTGCACTGCAACACGCCGATGGAATCCACATCATGAGCTTCAAGGTCACGGTGCTGCCGGCCAACCGGGCATTCACGGTCGAGCCGGGGCAGACGGTCCTGGATGCCGCCCTGGCGGCCGGCATCGTCCTGCCCTACAGCTGCCGCAACGGCACCTGCTCCACCTGCGAGGGGCGGGTGGTCTCGGGCGAATACGACGCGGGGCCGGCGCCGGCCCGCATCCTGGACGCGGCCGACCTGGCCCGGGGGCATACCCTGCTGTGCCAGGCGCGCCCGTCCTCCGACCTGGTGATCGAGGCCCGCGAGGTCCGCATGGCCGACGACATCGTGGTGCGCAAGATGCCCGTGCGGGTGCTGACCCTGGAGCCCCTGGCGCCCGACGTGATGGAGATCACCCTGCAGCTGCCCTCGGCCGAGGCCTTCCGCTTCCAGCCCGGCCAGTACCTGGAATTCATCCTCAAGGACGGCAGCCGGCGCAGCTATTCCATGGCCTGCGCCCGGGCCGACGACCACCGGGTGCGCCTGCACGTGCGCCACATGCCCGGCGGCCTGTTCACCAGCCGGGTCTTCGGCGCGGGCACCGAGCCGCTCAAGCCGCGCGAGATCCTGCGCATCGAAGGCCCGCTGGGTTCGTTCTTCCTGGATCCCGACGACCCGCGGCCGATCGTCTTCCTCGCCAGCGGCACGGGCTTCGCCCCCATCCAGGCCATGATCGAAGGCATGCTGGAGCGCGGCGACACGCGCCCGGCGACGCTGTACTGGGGCGGGCGCCGCCCCGCCGACCTGTACCGGCGGGACCTGGCGCTCGCATGGCGCGAGCGCCTGCCGGGCTTCCGCTTCGTGCCGGTCCTGTCCGAGGCCGCGCCCGGCGACGGCTGGACGGGGCGCACGGGCTGGGTGCACCGGGCGGTCATGGACGACCTGCCCGACCTGTCCGGCCACCAGGTCTATGCCTGCGGCGCGCCCGCCATGGTCGAGGCCGCGCGCCGCGATTTCGCGCAGCAGTGCGGGCTGCCGCCCGAGGCCTTCCACGCCGACGCCTTCACCTCGGCGGCGGACCTGGCGAGGGTCGAAGCATGAGGAGCGCCTTTCATCCTGGAGCGGTCCTGCGATGAAAAATACCCCCCACGCTGCGCCTGCGGCTTGCTGTCCACCTCGTGGCCTGCATGCCGCTCGGATTCGCCAGGCGCAGGACAGTCCTCAAGGACTGCCCTGTGTCCGGGCTCATCCCCCCAGGGGGGGCGCCTTTCATCTTGGAGCGGTCCTGCGATGAAAAATACCCCCCACGCTGCGCCTGCGGCTTGCTGCCCCCCCAGGGGGGGCGCCTTTCATCTTGGAGCGGTCCTGCGATGAAAGTCGCCGTCTTCGGCGCGGGCATCATCGGGGTGTCCAGCGCGTGGTGGCTGGCGCGCGCCGGCCACGAGGTCGAGGTGGTCGAGCGCCGGCCGGGCGCGGCCCTGGAGACCAGCCGGGCCAACGGCGGGCAGATCTCCGTCTGCTACGCCGAGCCCTGGGCCAGCGCGCACACGCTGCGCAAGGTGCTGCGCTGGCTCGGGCGCGCCGACGCGCCGCTGCGCGTGTCGCCGCGCCTCGATCCGCGCCAGTGGCTGTGGTGCGCGCGCTTCCTCAACGAATGCCGCGGGCCGCGCTTCGCGGCGAACCTGCGCGCCATGGTGGCCCTGGCGCAGTACAGCCGCGCCACGCTGCGCGGACTGCGCGCGGAACTGGGCATCGAATACGACCACCTCGAACGCGGCATCCTCGCCTTCTACCGCGATCCGCGCGAATTCGAGTACGCCCGCGCCAGCGCCGCGCGCATGCGCGAACTGGGCGTGGACCGGCGCATCGTCGACGCGGCCGAGGTCCTGCGCATCGAACCGGCCCTGGCGGCGTCGCGGGATCCGATCGTCGGCGGCGACTTCACGGCGGACGACGAGTCGGGCGACGTGCACCTGTTCACCCGCGCCCTGGCCGAACGGGCGCGGGACGCGGGCGTCGTCTTCCGCTACGGCACCCGGGTGAACCGGCTGGTGCCCGTGGACGGGCGCATCTCCGTGGCCGAACTGATCGAGCCCGACGGCTATTTCCGGCCCCTGCAGGCCGACGCCTACGTGCTGGCCCTGGGCAGCTTCACGCCCGAGCTGACGGCGCCGCTGGGCCTGTTCTGCCCGGTCTGGCCGGCCAAGGGCTATTCCGCGACCTTCCGCCTGCGCGACCCGGCGGCCGCGCCCATGGTGAGCCTGGTCGACCAGGAAGCCAAGATCGTCTTCTCGCGCCTGGGCGACCGTCTGCGCATGGCGGGCACGGCCGAGATCGGCGGCTATTCCCGCGCCCTCGATACCGGACGTTGCAATCGGCTGGTCGAGCACGCCCGCGCCCTGTTCCCAAGCGCCCTCGATTTTGCTAATGTTCAGTTCTGGTCCGGCCTGCGGCCCACGACGCCTTCCAACGTCCCCCTCATCGGCCGTACCCGCATACGCAATCTCTACCTGAACACGGGCCATGGCAGCCTCGGCTGGACCATGGGGGCGGGTTCCGGCAGGGTGCTGGCCGACCTGGTGTCCGGCAGGACGCCGGATATCGACTTTCCCTTTTTGGATTGAAACATCATGAATTTTCCTTCCGGCTCCGGCATCTTGCGCCCGGGGATGCGCGCTGTCTGGCTGCTCGCGGCCGCTGTTGCGACCGCGCCCGCCTGGGCGGCGACCGAAGTGCCGGTCTGGCACACCCTCAAGGGCCACAACGCCGAGACCTTCCAGGATCTGGTCAAGGCCTACAACCGCAGCCAGTCCGACGTGAAGGTCGTGGTGCGCGCCTTCGACACGCCCGAGGCGCTCGACCAGGCGCTGGGCGCCGCCGCCCAGTCCAAGAGCCTGCCCGCCCTGGCGCAGATCGGCGACAGCCACACGCTGGAAGACATCGCCCAGCGCAGCTACGTGCAGCCGTTCCACGCGCTGCAGAAGTCCTCGGCGCTGAAGAACACGCGCTGGTTCGTGTCCCCGGACAACGCCTTCATCCATGACGCCAAGGGCCAGCTCATGGCCTTCCCGTACATGCTGGAAATCCCCGTCATGTACTACAACCAGGACGCCTTCAAGAAGGCCAAGCTGACGCCCGCCGTGCCGCAGCGCACCTGGATGGAGCTGCAGGGCCAGCTCGTCACCCTGGCCAACAACGGCTCGCGCAAGTGCCCGCTCACCTCCGACCTGCCGGTGTCGATCAACCTGGAAAACCTGGCGGCGGTCAACAACCAGCTCTACGCCAGCGCCGACAACGGCCTGAAGGCCAAGGGCCTGCCCAGCTTCTCCTTCGATTCCACCTACGTGCGCCACCTGGCGCTGATGATCAGCTGGGTGCGCTCCGAGATCATGGTGCGCCCGGACGCCGGCATGCGCTCCGTCAGCCGCTTCGCCCAGGGCGAATGCGCCGTGCTGATGTCCAGTTCCGGCCACATCGGCGAATTCCTCGGCCAGCGCAAGCTGCGTTACGCGGTGTCCGGCCTGCCGTACTACCCCGAAGTCACGCGCACCCCCGGCAACCCCTTCGTCAGTGGCGCCGGCCTGTGGGTCATGAAGACCGCCAAGCCCGTCACCGACGCCACGGCCGCCTTCCTGGGCTGGCTGTCGCAGCCCGAGCAGGCGGCGCGCTGGTACCAGCAGACCGGCTTCCTGCCGCTGACCCAGGCCGCGTTCGACGCCACGCCCGCCAGCTACTACGCCAACCTCGGCCAGTGGCGCGATCTGGTGGCCGTCTACAGCGGCAAGTCCGTCCTGACGGCCCAGGGCTTCCGCATCCACAACTATCCGGCCATCCGTTCGCGCTTCCAGCAGATCCTGGATTCCGCCCTGAGCGGCCAGCAGCCGGCCGTCACCGCCCTGAAGACGGCGGCCCTGGAGGCCAACAACCTGGTGCGCCAGCGCTGATCGCGGCGCCGGCGCGGGCCCTGGCTCCGGCATGACTGCCGGGGCCGTCGGGGTTCCCGCTTCCTGACGTCCTCCGCCCCCGGGGCCGCGCCGATTCCACGGCGCGGCCCCGGGGGCGGACTTTTTCATCCGTTCGTATTTCCCAGTCTGGCGGCCCGCGTCGGAGCACGCCACCATGGGCACCGTGATTCACGACCGCGGTGTCGTCGGAGGGAAACCATGATCGGAATGGGACGTGTCAGGATGGGGCGTGCGGGGCTGCTGCTGGCGGCACTGACGGGGCTGGCCGGGCTGGGGGGCTGCGCCGCCCCGGCGGACGGCGCCTGGTGGCGCGATCTGGCGGGACTGGCGAATCCGCCCGGCGTCTACCGCTTCGACTGGCGCATCGCGGGCGATCCGGCGCTTGCGCCGCTGCAGGTCTTCGACGACGGGCGCGAGACCTGGCTGCAGTATCCGGCGGACCAGCCGGCCCCCGCCGTGTTCGAGCGCACCGCCCGGGGCGACCGGCTGCTGCGGCCCCGGCGCGAGCGGGACTACCTGGTCCTGAGCGGCGTGCCCGAGCGCGTCGTGCTGCGCGGCGGCCTGTCGTGGGCCGAGGCCTGGCGCGGCGCGGGGGCGGCGCCGGATGCCGCTCCGGCCATGTCCGCGCCAGAGGGCGCCTCGTCCATGCCCGCGCCCGGGAGCGCCTCGTCCATGCCCGCGCCGGTGGGCTCCGAGCCGGTTTTCGCGGCGCATGCTGGCGGCGCGGGAACGGACCGGATACGGGGCTCGGTGCAGGATCCGATGCCGGGCTCGATGCCGGGCTCGATGAAGGAGCAGGCACGCGAGCAGGTGCCGGACCGGATGCAGGCGCAGATACGGGACCCGATGCGGGGCCGGACGGCCGGGTCGCCGGTGGCGCATCTGCCGATGCCCACGCCGCGCCCCGCGCCGCCGCCATTCCCGCTGCCGCCCGTGCCGCCGAATCCGCCCGCGCCGCCCGCGCCGCCTGCGGGGCCGGTCCTGGCCGGGGGTGCCTCGTCCGGGGATGCGGGCGCCGCGCCGGCCGTGGCCGCGTCCGCCGCCCGGGCGCCGGCCAGGGGGTCCGCCGTGTCCTTCGAGGTCACGCCGGCCGACGGCAACGTCCGGCGGGCGCTGGGGCGCTGGGCGCATGCCGCGGGCTGGACCTTCGAGCCGGAGCACTGGGACGTCGATGCCGACATTCCCCTGGCGGGCTCCGCCGTCTTCGGCGATTCGTTCCGCGCGGCCGTGCGCGGCCTGCTGTCCGCCACCGAGCTCGGCGACCGCCCGGTCCAGCCCTGCTTCTACGCCAACCGGGTCCTGCGCGTGGTGCCGCTGGCGCAGCGCTGCGACCGCACGCGGGCGCCGGGAGCCGAGTCATGACGACATCCCGCCGGTTCGGGCCGGCCCTCCTGTGCCTGTGCCTGGGGCTGTCCGGCTGCGCCTTCTCCGAACGCCTGCGCCAGGCGGCGGACGACTTCCGCCGGGCGGGCGACACCGCGTCCGGGGAACATGGCCGGTTTTCCCGCGCCGCCGTCGATGCCGACGCGCGCCGCACCGCCCAGGACATCGAGCGGCCCTGGGTGGCCGGGCGGGCGCAGCCGCTGGCCCGCGAGCTGACGCTGCCCGCGCCCCTGCGCGCCCGCGTGCGCACCACCCTGCTGTTCGCCGACGGCACCGACGACCTGCGCCGCATCGCGCGGCGCATCGCCGCCGTCACCGGCATCCCGGTCCACGTGCGTCCCGACGCCCTGCTGCCGTCCGGGTTCTTCCTGCCGCGGCTGGCGGGCGAGGCGGGGCGGGGCGCCGCGGCCGCCGATCCGCCCGAGCCCTTCGATCTGGCCGACGGCCCGGCGCCCCTGCCGCAGACCCTGGATCGCCTGTGCGCGCATCTGGGGGTGCGCTGGCGCTACGAGCGGGACCGCATCGAATTCTTCCGCACCGACACCCGCGTCTTCGACGTCCAGGCGCTCACGCTCGACGCGCGCGTGCAGGCCTCGCTGGGGCAGGGGCGGGATGCGTCCGAAGGCGGCTTCGTCAGCGCCTCGGGCACCCGCCTGAGCGGCGGCGACCAGGACGTGATGAAGACCATCCGCGCACGGATCGAGCCGTTCCTGTCCCGGGCCGGCGTGCTGGTGGCCGAGCCCGGCGCCGGGGCGTCCGTCGTGGTCACCGACACGCCCGACGTGCTGGACCGCATCGCCCACTACCTGGATCGGGAAAACCGGGCCCTGACGCGGCGCGTACGCCTGATCTTCGAGGAGCTGACCGTGGCCCTGAGCGAGCAGGCCCAGGCCGGCATCGACTGGAACCTGGTCTTCTCCGGCGCCCGCCTGGCCGCCGGGCTGGCGGTGCCGGCCCTGGGCGGCGGCACCGGCGGACAGCTGGGGGTGGACATCGTCCGGGGGCCGTTTTCGGGCAGCGAAGCCGTCATCCGCGCCCTGGGCGAATCCGTCCAGCTCGTGCGGCGCAGCAGCGTGCCCATCCTGGGCCTGAACCGGCGGCCGGTCTCGCACGCCGTGCGGACGACGTTCTCGTACATCGACCGCATCGAGACCACGCCGGTCTCCGGCGCCACCGGCCTGGCGGTGCCGGCCGTGTCCGTCAACCAGAAGGCCGAGACCGTCGGCTCCCTGCTGACCCTGGTGCCCGACGCCCAGGAAGACGGCCGGATCCTGCTGTCGCTGGCCTACGACAACACCGTGGCCCAGCCCCTCAAGACCGTCACCTTCGGCGACAAGGACCATCCCCTGCAACTGCAGCAGCTCACCATCGAAGGTAACGGCACGGTGCAGCAGCTGGCCTTGCAGCCGGGCCAGCCGCTGGTGGTGTCGGGCTTCGACCGGCAGACCGCCGAATCCGCCGAACGCCGCCTGAATCCGGGCGTGCCGGCGCTGTTCGGCGGCGGCAACCAGCTCAGCACCCAGCGGCTGACCACGGTGCTGATCATCACCGCCCAGGTCGAGGAAGGACTCTGACATGGCGCGCGCCGCTCGTCTCGTCTGGGTGGACCGGGTGCCGCTGGCCTTCGGGCTGGACTGGGTGCCGCTGCTGGGCGATCCGGAGGCCGCCCGCGCGCAGGCGCGCCGCCAGGGGGCTTCCCACCGGGTGGTGTCGGGCGATCCGCCCGCCGCGCTGGGCCTGGCGCGCGGCCTGCCCGCCGGCCTGGCCTGCTGGTCGGCGGCGGACCTGCTGGCGCGCCGCCATCCGCGCGGCACCGTGGCCTGCGTGTTGCCGCTCGACGACGGCACCTGCCACGTGCTGGCCGCGCACGAGGGCGTCGCCCTGGCGCGGGCCGACCGCGCCTATCCCGACGCGGATCTGGCCGGCGAGGCGATCGAGGCCCTGCGCCAGGCGCATCCGAAACTGCAACTGCTCGCGGCGCATGCCGGCGCGGGCGCGGGGGCGCCCGGGCTGCTGGAGGCGCTGGCGGGGGAAGCGGCGGGCCGGCGTCCCCTGGAACCGGTGCGGCGGCGCGGCCGGCGGCTGGCGCTGCTCGTCCTGGCGGCGGGCCTGGGAGCGGCCGGCTGGCTGCGCTGGGGCGGCCCCGCGGATGCGGCGGCGGCGCCCGATCCCGATGCGCGGGCCGACTGGTACGCGGCGCTGGAACGCACGCTGGCCAGCCGCCCGCTCCATGGCGAGGCCGGCACCCGGGCGCTGCTGGACGCCCTGTACCGCCAGCCGGCGCGGCTCGGCGGCTGGTCCCTGCACGAACTGCGCTGTCAGCCCCGGCCGGACGGCGCGCTCTGGCAGTGCGTGGGCGAATACCGCCGCCAGGGGCGCCTGGCCGACAACCGCGCCCTGCTGCGGGCCGCTCCCGCCGACTGGCGGCTGGATTTCCCCTCGCTGGACATCGCCCGCGCCGCCTGGACCCTGTCCCTGCCGGGCCGGCGCCCCGAACCGCGCAGCCTGCCGCGCGCCGGCCTGCTGGCGCGCGACTGGGCCAGCGCCCTCCAGGCGGTGTTGCCGGCCTTCCCCGTGCTGCGGCTGGACGCGGGCCGCCCGCTGGCGGTGCCGGCGCCACGCGACGCCCAGGGCCGGGAGCCGCCCCTGCCCGAGGATTTCCCCCGGCTGTCCGTGCGCGCCTTGCGGGTCGAAGGCCCCTTGCGTTCGGGCGCGCTGCTGGCGCCGCTGGCCCGGGCCGTCTCCTGGCACAAGGCCGCCCTGACTCTGGCGCCCGGTGCCCGGCCCGACGTGCGCGCCAGCCGTCTGATGCTGCATCTCGAAGGAACCGTCTATGAAAACCGGTCGTGAATTCGCGCGCGGGATGAGCAGGTCCCGAACGGGGCCGTGCCGGGCGGCCGTGGGGCTGTGGCTGGCGCTGGCATGGGGCATGCCGCCGCCGGCCGGCGCGGGGCCGGCCGCCGAACCGTCCGTGGCCGATCCCGCACCGGAGGACCCCCAGTCCCGCTGGGAAACCCAGTCGGTGCGCGAACTGATGCAGCAGGACTTGCGGGATGCGCTGCGCGCCGCCTCCGGCGCCGCCGCGAGGCGGCCGGACGGCGGCGCCGGCCCGGATCCGGGCGCGGGCGTGCGGCCCGTGCTGGAACCCCGCCTGGTGGCCCTGTACGGGGTCGGCCAGGCCCTGATGGCCGAAGTCCAGGTGGGCCGCCAGGCCTATCTCTACGTGCGCGGCCAGGCCTGGCCGGCCGGGCATGTCGGGGACCGGGGCGTCTACCAGCTGCGCGGCATGAACGGCGCCTGCGTCCAACTCGAACGCGGCGAGGACCGCCATTCCCTGTGCCTGCGCATGCTGCTGGGCGAGGTGCGGCCATGAAGCCCTGGTCCTCCGCCCTGGCGCTGGCCGAGCCCCAGCCGCCCTTCGATCCGGCCCGCGCCGGCGTGATCGATCACCCCGGCCAGCTGTCGATGCTGCGGCCGGCGCTGCGGCGCGTGCTGGCGCGCGACCTGGGCGTCCAGGCGCTCGCGGACCGCATCTGCCCGGTGGAGCGGGCCGACGGCAGCGTCACCTTGCTGGCGCGGGCGGAATACGTCGGCAGCGACCAGGCCGATGCGCTGGAGCGGCGCCTGCGGGCGGCCGGGCGCCTCCTGTCCGAGCCGGCCCGCTATGTGCTGCCGGCGGCCCTGCTGCTGGCCCTGTCGCGCGAGGGCGGCGCGGCGGCGCTGGCGCAGGGCGGGGACCGCACGCCGACCGCCCTGGCCGGGGTGTTCCAGGATCTGGTCGAATGGGGCGTGCGCCAGGGGGCGACGGACCTGCACCTGAACATCCACCGCGACGCGGCGGAATCCGAAGTCCGCTATACCGTGGCCGGCCGCTACGTCGCGCCGGAGCGCTTCCGCCACATGCCCACCGGGCTGCTGCGCGACGTGCTGGCCGTGGCCTGGATGGACATCCAGGGCGGCAACGGCGCGGTCTTCGATCCGCTGCTGGAGCAGCAGGGCAGCCTGCTGCGCCGCGTGGACGGCCGGGCCTACACCCTGCGCTGGGCCTCGCTGGCCGCCGACCGCGGCCCCAGCGTCTGCCTGCGTTTCCTGTCGCGCGACGCCGGGCCCGGCCCCGCCACGCTGGCCGCGCTCGGCTACCGGGCCGACCAGGTGGCCTGCTTCGAGCGGGTGCTGAAATCCGAAGGCGGGGCGCTGGTGTTCGCGGGCACCGTGGGTTCGGGCAAATCGACCACGCTGGCGACCCTGATCCGCGGCCTGCCGGCGCACCGCAAGATCATCACCCTGGAGGAGCCGGTGGAATACCGGATCGACCGCGCGGTGCAGAACACCATCGGCCGCGACCTGGACCAGCAGGCGCATGGCCGCTACGCCGCCAAGCTGCGCACCCTGAAGCGTTCGGCCATGACCGACGTGTTGCTCGGCGAGATCCGCGATGCCGAGAGCGGTCTGGCCTTCATGGACCTCGCGGGCTCCGGCGTCAACGTCTACACCACCGTGCACGCGCCCTCGGCGCGTGCCATCGTCGATCGCCTGGCTTCCGATTTCATCGCCGTGCCGCGCGATTTCCTCGCCATGCCCGGCATCCTGAAACTGCTCGTCTACCAGGCGCTGCTGCCGCGGCTGTGCGCGGACTGCGCGGTGCCGGCCGGCGCGGCCGAACTCGTGCGGCAGGAGCCGGGCGGCGACGCCGCGTACTGGCGCCGCTGGCTCGGCTGGATCGGGCTGGCCTGGGACGTCGATCCCGCGGCGCTGCGCCTGCGCAACCCGGACGGCTGCGCGCGCTGCCGCCGCGCCGCGCTGCCGGAGCTCTTCGGCTACGAAGGCCGGACCGTGGCCGCCGAATGCCTGGAGCCCGGCCTGCCGGGCGCCGCCGGCGGCAGCGGCCACGTGCCCGATCCGCACGCCAGCGCCATGGCGCACGCCATGGAAAAGGCCGCCGCCGGCCTGGTGGATCCGCGCGACGTCGAAGTGCGCTTCATGGCCTTCGAGACCCTGCTGCTGCGCCAGGGGCGGCTGCCGGCCGGCTGCGCCGCGCCGCCCCGGCCGGGAGCGCGCCGATGATGCGGGTGCGGGCGATGCTGGCGCGGCTGCGCCTGCGGCTGGATGCCTGGCGCTTCGCCGGCGGACGCGCGGATTATTTCGACTACCTCCAGGCGGTGCTGCTGGGTGCCCAGGGCCGCCTGACGGTGCGCGAACTCTTCGACCGGGATGCCGCGCGCCATGGCCTCGGCACGGTGCGCGGGCGCCTGTCGCGCACCTGGGCGCGGGCCTGCGAGGCGAGCGGCGGCGATCTGCACGCCACCTGGCTGGGCTGCTTCCCCGCGGACGAACTGGCCCTGGTGCGGACGGCCCAGGCCTATGGCAATGCGCGGCTGCTGGCGTGCTTCCAGGCCCTGGCCGGCCACCTGGCGCTGCTGATCCAGGCGCGGCGCATGCTCTGGGCCACGCTGGGCTCGGCCGCCGCGGCCCTGCTGACGGCCAGCCTGCTGCTGCTCGCCTTGCCGCGCTGGACGGTGCCGGCCCTGCGGCAGGCCTTCCAGGGCCTGCCGCCCGCCTACCTGGGCGACTGGTCGCGCGCGCTGTTCGCCGGCGCGGACTGGCTGCGCACCTGGGGCGGCTGGCTGCCGGCCGCGCTCTGCGCGCTGCTGGCGGCGGGCCTGTATTCCCTGCCGCGCTGGCGCGGGCCGCTGCGCCGCCGCCTGGACCGCCACGGGCCCTGGCGCCTGTACCGCCAGGTCCAGGCGCTGCGCCTGCTGGCGCTGATTTCGATCCTGCTCCAGCCCGGCGCGGGCGGTTCGACCCAGCTGCGGCCGGTGGTCCTGCTGTTTCTGGAGGACGCCGGCCCCTGGCTGGGCGAGCATCTGGCGCGCATCGCCGACCGCATCGACCAGGGGCTGGCCGGCGCGGCGGCCTTCGACACCGGGCTGCTGGATCGCGACCTGTACTGGTATCTGGAGGACATGGCCGCCGCGCGCGGGCTGCAGTCCGCATTGCAGGCCGCCCATGGGCGCATGGCCGGCCGCTGGCTGGACCGCGTGCGCACCCAGGCCCTGGCGCTGCGCTGGACGGCACTGCTGCTCGGGGTGGCGGTCGTGCTGGGCATCGGCCTGTGGCATTACGCCGCGCTCGACGAGCTGCGGCGCGGCTGGATGATGTTTCATGCCGGCTCCTGAGGGCCGGCCCATTCCACCCGGCTCCCAGAGCGGGTTTTTTTCCATCCGGCTCCGAGGGCCGGTTTGTTCCATCCGGCTCCCGAGAGCCGGGTCATTCAAAAGCCGGACGTCCGGCAAAGGAGGCTTCATGCATACATTGGCACATGGGCGCGCCGCGCTCCGGCGCGGGGAACAGGCGGGGTTCTCCCTGGTGGAGGTCTCGATCGTCACCGCCATCGTGCTGCTGATCGCGGTCATCGGCATTCCCGCGATCGGCGGCTACGTGATGGAGAACAAGGTGCCCAAGGTCGGCCAGGAACTGGCGCGCTTCATCATGCACGTGCGCGTCAATGCCGGCACCTCGGGCGATGCGCCCTACGAGGACATCGGCACGGCCAACCTGGCGGCCATGGCGGCCGATTCCTCCGTGCTGACCGTGGCGAGCGACGGCACGGTGCTGCACGGCCTGGGCGGCGGCGGCGCGGTCGAGATCGAATCGGCGGATGCCGGCGCGGCGTTCCTGCTGCGCCTGAAGCAGGTCAACCACGTGGCCTGCCCTTCGATCGCGTCGGTGCTGCAGCGCGTGGCCGACCGCATCACGGTGGAAGCCGGCGGCGGCACCGCCCGCACGGTCAAGGACGAGACCACGGCCTATAACGCATTGACGGCGGAGTCGGCCTGCGCCAAGGGGGACGTCAACCAGTTCGTGTTCCATGTCAGCTGACGGAGCGCGCGGGGGCGGGGTCCGCGCCCGGGCGATCGTCTGGCCGTTCGTCTGGCCGTTCGTCTGGTCGATTGCCCGGTCGATCTCCACGCAGATCACCTGGCAGATCGCCACGCAGATCACCTGGCCGGCCGCCTGGAGGCGCAGCCGGTTCCCCGCCCGGTTGCATGCCGGATTGCGCTCCCGCGTGCGCGCCCACCCCCAGCGGGGTTCGCTGCTGCTGGAATTCATGGCCGTCGCGGCCCTGAGCCTGGTGCTGGCGCTCTGGGCCAGCCACGAATGGGCGCAGCGCGCCCGGGCGCTGCAGGCCCGCTCCCTGGCCGTCTGGATGGACGCCGCCCGCGGCGCGGCCGAGTCCTTCCTGGCGCGCCACGCGGCCGAGCTGGCGGATGCCGGCACCGCCGACGCCCTGGCCGGCCAGGGCTACGCCGACTGGACGGCGCCGCGCTGGGACGAGTTGCGCTCGGCCGGGCTGCTGGCCGGGGGCTGGCAGGCCGCGGGACCCTTGCGCCGGACCCTGGGGCTGCGGGTGCTGCGCGAAGGCGCGTGCCCGGGCGCCTCCTGCCAGGTGTGGGCGCTGGTGCATGCGCGGCCCGCCCTGCGGACTTCCGCCGGCGGGGTGGACGAGGCGCTGGTGGCCGAGTGGTTGCAGGCCGCCGAAGGCCGCGGGCTGGTGGTCTGGCCGCGCCGGCCGGGATTCCTGAGCGGCGCCGGGCAGCGCATCCCGGTCCCGGAAGAGGGCGCCGCCGACTGGGGGCCGGGCGTCGTGGCGCTGGCGGCCCGGCCTCCGTCCGGGCAGGCGGGCGGGGCCGGCAGCGGAGGCGGGGAGGGCGGCGCGGGCGACGACGCGGCCTACCTCCGGGTGCGGGACGCGCGCGATCCCGACTTCCAGGGCGACGCCACGGTCCAGGGCGTGGTGCGCAGCGGCACGCGCCTGGCCGCGCGCGACAGCCTGCACCTGGAACGGGGCTGGAAGGTCGGGGACGCCTGCGCGCCGGAGGGCGCGCTGGGCCGCGCCGTGGACGGCGTGGGCATCCTGGCCTGCCGCCAGGGACACTGGACCCTGGTGGCGCGGCCGACCGGCGGCGGCTACATGGTGCACAGCCGCCGCGGCTGCGCCAACGTCCTGGGCGTCTCCACGGCCAATCCCGTCACCGGGGTGTGCGCCTGCCCGACCGGCTATGCCGCGGCGCAGGTGGCCGAAAGCGGGACGCCCGCTGCGCCGGAGGGCCTGACCATGGGCTACCTGTGCCTGCTGCAGAAATGAACCGGCCGCGCGTGGACGTGCGCCCCCCTCGCCGGGCAATGGGCCGTCCCGGCCCGGCAAGGCGCCGTGCGGATCGCGCGTCCGGCGCGTGCGGGCGTTGCGTGCGGCGTCTCGCCGGACGGGACGGGGGGCGCAGTAGAATGGCTGCCCGGCCCGCGCCCGCGGGCCGCCCGGGTGCGCGGCACCGGCGATCGGTCCGCGTCGACGTGCGTGCGCCGCGCCCCGCGCGCGAACCGGGGCCCGCACCGATGCCCGTACCGGGGCCCGCACCGATTCCGGAGATGCCCGCAGAAATGTCCTTGATGAGCGATTCCTTCGACCCCGCCGGGCCGATCCAGGCCACCTACATGCGCGGCGGCACCAGCAAGGGCGTGTTCTTCACGCCCGACGACCTGCCGCCGGCCGCGCGCGTGCCCGGCGTGGCGCGCGACGGGCTGCTGCTGCGCGTGATCGGCAGTCCCGACCCCTACGGCCAGCAGATCGACGGCATGGGCGGCGGCACGTCCAGCACCAGCAAGGTGGTGCTGGTGTCGCGCAGCACGCGCCCCGACTGCGACGTCGATTACCTGTACGGCGCGGTGTCCATCGGCACGCCGGTGATCGACTGGAGCGGCAATTGCGGCAACCTGACCGCCGCCGTCGGCCCCTTCGCCCTGGCCCGGGGCCTGGTGGATGCGCCGGCGGACGGCATCGTCGCGGTGCACATCTGGCAGGCCAACATCGGCAGGAAGATCGTCGCCCACGTGCCCGTGTCGCGCGGCCGGGTCGTGGAGGCCGGCGCCTTCGTGCTGGACGGGGTGACCTTCCCGGGCGCGGAAATCCGGCTCGAATTCCTCGATCCCGGCGCGGGCGACGCGCTGCTGCCCACCGGGCGCGTCGTGGACGAACTGGACGTGCCGGGCGTCGGCCGGATCGAGGCCACGCTGATCGATTCGGGCATTCCTTCGATCTTCGTCGCGGCCGCCCGCCTGGGGCTGCGCGGCGACGAGACCCAGGCCGAGGTCAATGCCGACGCCGGCCTGCTGGCCCGGCTGGAGGCCGTCCGGGCGCAGGGCGCGGTGGCCATGGGCCTGGCGGCCGATGTCCGGGAAGCCACGCGCGCGCGGCCCCACACGCCCAAGCTGGCCTTTCTCGCGCCGCCCGCGGATTTCACGGCGGCGGACGGCCGGCGGATCGCCGCCGGCGAGATCGACCTGCTGGCCCGGATCCTGTCGATGGGCAGGCTGCATCACGCCATGACCGGGACCGGTGCGGTCGCCATCGCCTCGGCCGCCGCGATTCCCGGCACCCTGGTGGCGCGGCTGCGGCGCCCCGGCGCGCAGGGCCCCGTCCGCATCGGGCACGCCTCGGGCATCCTGGCGGTCGGCGCCGAGGCGGAACGCGCCGCCGCCGGCGGCTGGCGGATCTCGAAGGTCATCGTCAGCCGCAGCGCGCGGCGCCTGATGACGGGCATGGTGCACCCGGCGCCGCTGCCGGACGCGGGCTGAGGTCGCCCCTCCGGGCGCCTCATGCCCCCGCGTCAGGCGTCCCGGTCCAGGACGTACGCCGCCAGGTCGGCGATGTTTAGAAAGGCGGCGCTGTCGACCAATCCGCGTTTCCCGTCGGCGGGCGCGGGACGGGCCGCACCGCCCCGCGCCGCGCCCCTTACTGCCCGTTCCAGGCGGCGATCACGGCGCGTTCCTCGTCCGTCATCTGCGTCAGGTTGGCCAGCGGCATGTATTTGCTGGCGACGACCTGCTTGATCTGGGCGGCGTGCTGCAGCGTCTGCTCGTTGGTGTCCAGCATGATCCCGGCCGGCGCGGCGGCGAAGCCGGGCTGCGTGGGCTTGGCCGAGTGGCATTCCGTGCAGCGGGCGGTCATGATGCCGTGGACCTGTGCCACCGTGACGGCCGCCTGCGCGCCTGCGCCGCCGGCCTGGCCGGTCTGGGCGGATGAAGCCGCGGCCGGCGCGGGCGATGGAGCGGCGATCCAGCCGATGATCGCCAGCATCGCGATGCCGGCCAGCGGGTAGCGCAGGTCGTTCCTGCCGGTGTGGCGCAGCACGAAGTACTGGCGGATCACCGCGCCGGCGAAGATGAACAGGCTCATGATGACCCAGGCGTATTCGTTCGTGTAGGTGAACGAATAGTGGTTGCTGAGCATCAGGAAGATCACCGGCAGGGTGAAGTAGGTGTTGTGCACCGAGCGCTGCTTGCCCCAGGCGCCGTCCAGCGGGTTCGGCTTTTCGCCGGCCTTCAGGGCCTTGACCATGCGGCGCTGGCCGGGAATGATCCAGAAGAACACGTTGGCCGACATGCAGGTCGCCATCAGGGCGCCGGTGATCAGGAACGCGGCGCGCCCCGGGAAGATCTGCATCGTCAGCCAGGACACGATCACCATCATCACGCCCACGGCCGCGCTCAGCAGCCCGTCGCGCTCGACGGTGGGGCTGATGATGCGGCACAGGCGCGAATAGATGTTGTAGCCCACCACCAGGAACGCCACGGCCAGGATGCCGGCCTCGGTGCCGTTCATGTTGCGCGCCCATTCCCAGGGGCTGGACGGGTTGACCAGGTAGATGTCGGCGCGCAGCAGGTACATCAGCATGAACAGGCCGAAGCCCGACAGCCAGGTGGTGTAGGCCTTCCAGAACGACCAGTGCAGGTCGTCGGGCAGTTCGGCCGGGTTGGTCAGGTACTTCTGGTTGTGGTAGAAGCCGCCGCCGTGCACGGCCCACATTTCGCCGTGCACGCCCAGCTTCTTGCTGTGCTCGCCCTTGGGCGCGTGCAGGCTCAGGTCGAGCATGACGAAGTAGATCGATTCGCCGATCCAGGCGATGGCGGCGATGACGTGCAGCCAGCGCAGCAGCAGATTGCCGTACTCAAGGAAAAAGCTTTCCATGAGAGTCTCCTCTTGGGTTTTCTCAGGTCGTAGGGGGTGCCGGAATGCGCGTGGCGCTCAGCTGCCGCGATAGGTGGACCAGGTCCACGGCGTCACGACCAGGGGGACGTGATAGTTCTCGTCCGGATTGGCCACGCCGAAACGCAGCACCACCTGGTCGACGAAACGGGGTTCGGGCAGCGGCACCCCCTTGCGGGCGAAATAATCGCCGGCATGGAAGACCAGCTCGTAGACGCCCCGGGTCAGCGCGGGACCGCTGAGCAGGGGCGCGTCACAGCGGCCGTCCTGATTGGTGGCCGTTTGCGCGAGCAGGGTGCGGGAATCGCCTTCGAGGCGATAGAGTTCGAGGGCGACGCCCTGGGCTGGCACACCGTGCACGGTGTCCAGGACATGGGTGGAGAGTTTTCCCATGGGATTTCAAGCCGGTCAGTATCCTGCCAATAGGCCCCCGGTATGGCCGGACCCGGCGAATGGTTCGCCGGTTCGCGAAGCGCCGGAACGGGCCGGCGGACTTCGGTGCAGGACGGATTCAAATTATTGTGAACAATTTGTGTTGACGATTCTGGCTGGGTACACAATAATTGTCAACAATTTTCGTTGCCAATCGACCCTGTCGTTTTCACCTATGGCCATGCTCCACCTGAAGCCCGCCCGCGCCCCCCAGGACCCGAAGGCGCCCCGCGCCTCGTCCCTGCGCGATCCCAAGCCGGCCGGCGAGCCGTCCGACGTCGAGCGCGTCTATGGGGAAATCTTCGACGCCGCCATGGACCGCCGGCTGCTGCCGGGCGCCAAGCTGACCGAATCCGCGCTGTGCGCGGCCTTCGACTGCTCGCGCGGCACGGTGCGCGCCGCGCTGGCGCGGCTGGCCCACGACAAGATCGTGGTCATCGAGCCCAACCGCGGCGCCTACGTCTGGCAGGCCTCGCCCAAGGAGGTGCGCGACGTGTTCGCCATGCGCCGCGCGCTGGAATGCATCGTCATCGACATGCTGACGGCGCTGGACGACGTGGCCGAGCGGCTGGCGCCTCTGCGCGAGATGGTGGAGCGCGAGCAGCGCGCCTTCGAGCAGGGCGACCGCATCAGCTGGCTGCGCCTGTCCAACGCCTTCCACGTGGAGCTGGCCCGCCTGCTGGACAACCAGGTGCTGACGGAAATGCTGGCCGGCCTGTGCGCCCGCACCACGCTGATCATCGCCCTGGGGGATGCCTCCGAGGACAGCACCTGCTCGTACCTGGAACACCGGGACATCCTCGACTGCATCGCGCGGCGCGACGCCGCGGGCGCGCGCACCGCGATGGACCACCACCTCAAGGACTGCGAACAGCGGATGGACGCCGCGCCCGGCGCCGATCCCTGGACCGCGCTCCGGCGCCACTCCCTGACCCCCACGCTCTGACCCTCATTCACCAGGAGACACGTTCATGGCAGACCCGCACTATCCCCGCGACCTCGCCGGCTACGGCCGCACCCCGCCGCACGCCAACTGGCCCGGCCAGGCCCGCGTGGCCGTGCAATTCGTCGTCAACTACGAGGAAGGGGGCGAGAACTGCGTGCTGCACGGCGACCCGGGATCGGAGCAGTTCCTGTCCGAGATCATCGGCGCGGCGGCCTATCCCGCCCGCCACCTGTCGATGGAATCCATCTACGAGTACGGCTCGCGCGCCGGCGTCTGGCGCATCCTGCGCGAATTCGAGCGCCGCGGCCTGCCGCTGACGGTCTTCGGCGTGGGCATGGCGCTGGAGCGCAACCCCGAAGTGGCGCGCGCCTTCGTCGAACTGGGCCATGAAGTCGCCTGCCACGGCTACCGCTGGATCCACTACCAGGACGTGCCCGAGGCCGTCGAGCGCGAGCACTTCCAGCGCTGCGTGGAAGTCGTCACGAAGCTGCTCGGCCGCCACCCCGAAGGCTGGTACACCGGGCGCGACAGCCCCAACACCCTGCGCATCGTCGCCGAGGAAGGCCGGTTCCTCTACGACGCCGACTACTACGGCGACGACCTGCCGTTCTGGACCGAGGTGGACCTGGGCCACGGCAAGGTCCATCCCCAGCTCATCGTGCCCTACACCCTGGACACGAACGACATGCGCTTCGCCTCGCCGCAGGGTTTCAACACCGCCGACCATTTCTTCAGCTACCTGCGCGATGCCTTCGACGTGCTCTACGCCGAAGGCGAGACCGCGCCGAAGATGATGTCGGTCGGCCTGCACTGCCGCCTGATCGGCCGGCCGGGCCGGTTCGCGGGCCTGCAGCGCTTTCTGGACCACATCCAGAAGCACGACCGCGTCTGGATCGCCACCCGCGCCGACATCGCCCGGCATTGGGTGAAGGAACACCCCTACAAGCCCGCCTGATCCGGCGCGGGCCCGTCCAACCTCCGACCGGGCGCCGCGCCCGGCCTCTCCCGCCGGACGGCTTCGGGCCGAGCCGGCGGGTTTCACCGCCTCTTTGGAGCATATCCCATGGCTTCTCCCAACCTGCCCGTCGGCACCGTCATCGACGCCCCCGCAGTCGACCTGCCCGCCTTCGCCTCCCGCCACCCGAACCTCGCCAGCGAAAGCCTGGGCGCCCGGGTGCTGTCCTGCTCGGACGAGTTCTTCGCCGCCGCGCAGCGCATGCTGCAGGACTCCGAGCCCGTCTTCATCGTCGGCAAGTTCGACGACCACGGCAAGTGGATGGACGGCTGGGAGACCCGCCGCCGGCGCAACGGCGGCCACGACCACGCCATCGTCAAGCTGGGCCTGCCGGGCACGATCAAGGGCCTGGACATCAACACCAGCCACTTCACCGGCAATTTCCCGCCCGCCGCGTCCGTCCAGGCCGCGTCCTGCGAAGGCGAGCCCGACGCCGCGACCGAATGGGTCGAGCTCGTCGCGGCCAGGTCGCTGCAGGGCAATTCCCATCACTTCGTCGAGATCGGCGACGGCCGCGTCTGGACCCACCTGCGCCTGAACATCTTCCCCGACGGCGGCGTGGCGCGCCTGCGCGTCTACGGCCAGCCGGCCTGCGACTGGGACCGCCGCGACCCGGACGCCCTGGTCGAAGTCTCCGCCCTGGCCAGCGGCGGGCGCGTCGTCGCCTACAGCGACGCCCACTTCGGCACGCCCACCCGCGTCATCCAGGCGGGCCGCGGCGTCAACATGGGCGACGGCTGGGAGACCCGCCGCCGCCGCGAGCCGGGCAACGACTGGCTGATCCTGGAGCTGGGCCATGCGGCCGTGGTGGAAAAGATCGAGATCGACACGGCGCACTTCAAGGGCAACTACCCCGACCGCGTCTCGCTGCAGGGCGCGCTGGTGGCCGAATCGACCGACCAGTCCCTGGTGACCCAGGCCATGTTCTGGCCCGAACTGCTGGGCGAGCAGAAGACCGAGATGGACAAGCAGCACTTCTACGAAGGCGACGCCATCCAGAAGATCGGGCCGGTCTCGCACGTGCGCGTGAACATGTTCCCCGATGGCGGCATCAGCCGCGTGCGCATCTGGGGCCGCCTGGCCCGCTGACCATGGAAAAGACCCTGCACACCGCCCTGCACGCCTGGGTGGACGCCCATTTCGACGAGCAGGTGGCCCTGCTGCAGCGCCTGGTGGCCGTGCCCACCGACACGCCGCCGGGCGACACCGCCCCGCACGCCGAGGCCGTGGCCGCCATGCTCGAAGGCTGGGGCTGGGAGGTCGAGCGCCACCGCGTGCCCGAGGAGGAAACGCGCGCCTACGGCATGCGCAGCATCACCAACCTGATCGTGCGCCGCCGCTATGGCGCGGGCGGCCCCGTGCTGGCGCTCAACGCCCACGGCGACGTGGTGCCGCCGGGCGAGGGCTGGACCCGCGACCCCTACGGCGGCGAAGTCGTGGACGGGCGCCTCTACGGCCGCGCCTCGGCCGTGTCCAAGAGCGACTTCACCACCTACCTGCACGCCGTGCGCGCCCTGGAGGCCAGCGGCGCGCCCCTGAAGGGCGCCGTGGAGCTGCATTTCACCTACGACGAGGAATTCGGCGGGCTCAAGGGGCCGGGCTGGCTGCTGGAGCGCGGCCTGACGAAGCCGGACTACGCGGTCTGCGCCAGCTTCAGCCATGCCGTGGTCACGGCGCACAACGGCTGCCTGCAGTTCGAGATCACCGTCCACGGCAAGGCCACGCACGGTTCCGCGCCCAAGACCGGGCACGACGCCCTGCGGGCCGCCAGCCGCATCCTGGACGAGATCTACCGCCAGGCCGACGCGCTCGACGGCATCGAATCCGGGATCGACGGCATCACCCACCCCACCATGATCGTGGGCCGCATCGACGGCGGCACCAATACCAATGTGGTGCCGGGCAAGGTCGTGCTGAAGATGGACCGCCGCCTGATCCCCGAGGAAGATCCCGCAACCGTCGAGGCCGAAGTGCGCGCCTTCGTCGCCGCCGCCGTGGCCGGCCTGCCGGGGATCACGGTCGAGGTGCGCCGCATCCTGCTGGCGCGGGCGCTGCGCCCGCTGCCCGGCCACGAGAAGCTCGTCGCCAGCCTGCAGCGGCATGCGCGCGCGGTGTTCGGCGAGGACATCCCGGCCGTGGGCACGCCGCTGTACGCCGACGCGCGCCTGTACGCGGAGCACGGCGTGCCGACCGTCATGTACGGGGCCGGGCCGCGCACCGTCATGGAATCGCGCGCCAAGCAGGCCGACGAACACGTTATGCTGGAGGACCTGCGCGGCGCCACCCGGGTCGTGGCCAGCCTGCTGGCCGACTTCCTGGGACCGGCCGCCTGAATCCTGGAATTCCGCTAGGGCACCGGATAGGATGAGAAACATGAACGAAGCCGACATCGACCCCGCCGCGCTGGAGAAGCGCCTGGTGGACCTGGAGGTCAAGGCGGCCTACGCCGACGATCTGCTGGATCGGCTGAACCACACCGTCTTTCGCCAGCAACAGCAGATCGAGTCCCTGGCGCGCGAACTGCTGGCCCTGCGCCAGCAGCTCGCGGCCGGCAGCGCGCCCGGCCCGGCCGGGGGCCTCGACGAGCGCCCGCCGCACTACTGAGCCACTGCGGAGCCCCCGCTGCGCGGGAGGCTCAGGACCGCTTGGCGATGAGCCCGTACACGCCCAGCACGATCAGCGCGCCGACGATGGAGCCGATCCATCCGGCGCCCTGGCCGGCCTCGTAGATGCCCAGCGCCGCGCCCAGGTAGCCGGCCACGATCGAGCCGACGATCCCCAGGACCGTGGTCAGGATCCAGCCCAGCTTCTGGTCGCCGGGCATGATCGCCCGCGCGATCAGGCCGACGATGAACCCGACGACAATCATGCCGATGATGCCCATGCGCTTCTCCTTTGAAGGTTCAATGGTTCGCGCCCATCATAGGGCCGGGCGCGGGCGTTCGTCCAGCGCGCATGCGCCGGACCGCGGCGCGCCGGCTGCGGCCCGCCCGCGCGGGCCATGGGCGGCCCGTGGGCGGTGCGCGGGCGGTGCGCGGGCGGTTCACAGCGCCGGCCGATGCTGGTAACGTAGACGCTTTTGCCGCCGGGCGAACGCGTCCCGCCGGGGCGGCCCACCAGGAGCATGCAGCATGAGTCAGACGTCCGAATACCAGCCGCCCAGGGTCTGGACCTGGGACCAGCCCAGCGGCGGCCGGTTCGCCAACATCAACCGCCCCGTGTCGGGGCCGACGCACGAGCGCGCGCTGCCGGTCGGCAAGCATCCGCTGCAGCTCTATTCGCAGGCCACGCCCAACGGCGTCAAGGTCACGATCCTGCTGGAAGAGCTGCTGGCGCAGGGGCATGCGGGGGCGGAATACGACGCCTGGCTGATCCGCATCGGCGAGGGCGACCAGTTCGGCAGCGGCTTCGTCGGTGTCAATCCCAATTCCAAGATTCCCGCGCTGGTGGACCGCAGCGGCCCGGCGCCCATCCGGGTCTTCGAGTCCGGGGCCATCCTGACCCACCTGGCGGAAAAGTTCGGCGCCTTCCTGCCGACCGAGCCCGCGGCCCGCGCCGAATGCCTGTCCTGGCTGTTCTGGCAGGTCGGCAGCGCGCCGTACGTGGGCGGCGGCTTCGGCCATTTCTACGCCTACGCCCCCGTGAAGATCGAATACGCCATCAACCGCTTCGCCATGGAGGCCAAGCGGCAGCTGGACGTGCTCGACCAGCGCCTGGCCGCGCATGAATTTGTGGCGGGGAACGACTACACCATCGCCGACATGGCGATCTGGCCCTGGTACGGCGGGCTGGTCCTGAATCAGGTCTATGGAGCGGCGGAATTCCTGTCGGCCGAAGACTACCGCCACGTGCTGCGCTGGGCCCGGGCCATCGGCGAGCGTCCGGCGGTGCGGCGCGGGCGCATGGTGAACCGCACCTCGGGCGACCCGTCCGAACAGCTCTGGGAACGCCACGACGCCTCGGACTTCGACACGCGGACCCAGGACAAGATCGCCTGATCCTGGCACCCCCGGTGCCGGAGATCCGATTCAGGCGGCTTGATCCGGGCCGCCTGGTTCAGCGGCCGGTCCGATCGGTCCGGCTCAGGCCGCCTGGCCGCGGGCGCCCGGGGCGCCCGTCCGGGCATGCCGCCGCTCGACCTCCAGCGACAGCCCCAGGATCGCCAGGCCGGCCAGCGCCAGGCCGCTGCCGACCCAGCCCGGCGAGGTCCAGCCATGGCCGTGCGCGATGGCCAGGCCGCCCAGCAGGGGGCCCAGGGCGTTGGCGAAGTTGAAGGCGGAATGGTTCAGCGCGGCGGCCAGGCCCTGCGCGTGCCGGGCCACGTCCATCAGCCGGGTCTGCAGGATCGTGCCCAGCGCGCCGCCGAAGCCGATGAAGAACACGTCGATCGACAGCGCCCAGACGTTGCCGGCCGCCAGGGGGAACAGCGCGGTCATGGCCGCGCTCCAGAGCAGCAGCCCCGCCGCCGTCGGCATCGGAGCGCGGTCGGCCAGCCAGGGCACGAGAATGTTGCCCACGGTCAGGCCGACGCCGAAGACCGCCAGCACCAGCGGCACCCCCGTGGGGGACACGCCCGTGACTTCCAGCAGCACGTCGGCCAGGTAGGTGTAGACGGCGAACAGGCCGCCGAAGCCGACGGCGCCGACCGCCAGCGTCAGCCAGACCTGCGGCTGGCGCAGGGCGCCCAGTTCGCGCCAGGGGCTGGCGCCCGGCGCGGGCGGGCCAAGGGGCGCCAGCCAGGCGACCAGCCCCATGGTCAGCAGGCCCGACAGGCTCACCAGCCCGAAGCCCCAGCGCCAGTCCAGCGCGTGCCCCAGCCAGTTGGCGAAGGGCACGCCGAGGATGGTGGCCACCGTCAGCCCCAGGAACATCCGGCCCACCGCCTGGTTGCGCCGCGCATGCGGCACCAGCGACACGGCCATCAGCGCGCCGATGCCGAAGTAGGCGCCGTGGGGCAGGCCGCTCAGGAAGCGCAGCGCCAGCAGCCATTCGTAGCTCGGGGCGAAGGCGCACAGGCCGTTGAACAGGGCGAACAGGCCCATCAGCCACACCAGCAGGGTGCGCCTTGCCATGCGCGCGGCCAGCACGGTCAGCAGCGGGGCGCCCACCACCACGCCCAGGGCGTAGGCGCTGATGACGCGGCCCGCCGTGGGCGCGTCGATCCCCAGGTCGCGCGCGAAGTAGGGCAGCAGGCTCATGGTGGCGAATTCCGTCGTGCCGATGGCGAACGCGCCGATCGCCAGGGCGAAGATCACCGCCCCCGCGGACGCCCGCCCGCCGCCGGCAGCGGTTGCCGATGCCGGCGCCGGGGAAGATGCCGGTGTCGATGCCCGGAAAGATGATTGAGACATGAAGGATTTGGCCGAGAGAGAAACCCGGTATTGTACTCAGGGAAAACCCTGATTAAAACTTTGATCGAGAAACTTTCCCAGCCGCGTCGGGGGCCGTCCCGGGGCGGATCAAAGCCGCATGCCGCCCGAGGCCTCGATCCGCTGGCCGTTGATCCAGGCGCTGCCGGGCGCCAGCAGCGCCGCGACGGCCCCGCCGATGTCGTCCGCTTCGCCGACGCGGCCCAGGGCCGTGCAGCCGGCGATGGCGGCGTGGACCTGCGGATCGTCGCGCACCACGCCGCCGCCGAAATCGGTGGCGATGGCGCCGGGTGCCAGGACATTGACGCGGATGCCGCGCGGCCCCAGTTCCTGGGCGAGGTAGCGCGTCAGCACCTCGATGCCGCCCTTCATCATGGCGTAGGCCGCCTTGCCGGGAAACGTGAACCGGGTCAGGCCGCTGGAGACGTTGAGGATGCGGGCGCCGTCCGCCAGCAGCGGCACCAGCGCCTGGGTCAGGAAGAACACGCCTTTCAGGTGCACGGCCATCATCTGGTCGAATTGCGCTTCGGTGGTCTCCAGGAAGGCGGCGTCGATGCCGGTGCCGGCATTGTTCACCAGCGCGTCCAGGCGGTCGCGGCCGAAGGTGCCGCGCAACAGCGCCGGCAGCGAGGCGGCCAGGGCGGGAAAGGCCGCCGTCCGGGCGGTGTCCAGGGGCAGGGCGAGCGCGGTGCGGCCCAGCGCCTGGATGTCCGCGACGACCGCCCGGGCCAGGTCGCTGCGGGATTGGTAGGTCAGGACGATGTCCCACCCCGCCCGCGCCAGGTGCAGGGCGGCGGCGCGCCCCAGGCCGCGGCTGCCGCCGGTGATGAGGGCGATGGAGGGCGCTGCGGGCGCGGCGGCGGGATGGGGCGTGTGAGCGGTGGGCGTGGTCATGGCGAAACTCCGGTGGCGGGGATGTCGGATGCGGGTGGATGCGGCTTGCGCGCGCCGCCCGCACGTCGCCGGACTTGCGGTCCGGACGGGGACACTATATTGTTTTCGTAATAACGGATAAATGGCATTGATTCAACATTACATGTCGAAAAATTCGATCAATACAGACGCCCGGAGTGCAGAAGCCCGGGCCGGTGCGGCCGTTGCGGCCGGTGCGCACGCAGGTGGCGGGCAGGACGCGTCGGTCTACACGCCCTCGGCCGAAGACCTGCGGATCTTCATCCGGGTCGCCCTCCTGGGCAGCTTCACCCAGGCGGCGGAACAGCTCCGGCTGCCGCGCGCGACCGTGTCCACGGCCGTCCTGCGCCTGGAAAAGCGTCTGGGCGCGCGGCTGCTCCAGCGGACCACGCGGCGGGTCGGACTGACCGGGGACGGCCGGGCCTTCCTGGACCGGTGCGCGCCCGTACTGGACGACCTGGAGGATCTCGGCGGCTTCTTCCAGCGCCCGGACGGGCCGCTGGACGGCCGCCTGCGGGTCGGCGCGCCGCTGGGCATGGCGGCGGGCCCGCTGATGGCCCGGCTGCCCGAGTTCCTGGCGCGCCACCCGGCCTTGCGGATGGAGGTCTCCAGTTCCGACCGGCGCGCCGACATGATCGGCGAAGGGCTCGACTGCGTCATCCGGGTCGGCGCGGTGGCTGACGAATCGCTCGCCTGCCGCCCGCTGGGCGTGCTGCCCCTGGGCAATTTCGCCAGCCGCGGCTATCTGCGCGTCCATGGCCGGCCCCGCGGCCCCGGCGACCTGGCGCGCCATTGGCTGGTGGACTACCGCCCCAATCCCTCGGACGGGCCGGCGGCGTTCGAGTACCGGGACGCCGCCGGCCGCGTCGTCCGGGTCCCGATGCAATCACGGGTCACCGTGGACAACAGCGCGGCCTATGACGCCGCCTGCCGCGCGGGCCTGGGGCTGATCCAGGCGCCGCTGGCCAGCGCCGCGCGCGCGCCGGCGCTGGTCGGCATCCTGCCGGATTGTCCGCCGCCCCCGATGCCGGTTAATCTCTTGTTTCCCCATCACCGCCACCTGCCCCGGCGCGTGCGCGTCTTCGCGGACTGGGTGGCCGGCGTCCTGAACCCCTAGGCGCCGGCGGGCCGCGGGTGCGGCGAGGGGCCTTCTTTCCATTGCCAGGCGGATACCCCATGCAATTCACCACCATCGGCGCGGCCGTCGTCGACATCGTCGTGTCCCGCGTCCAGCCCATGCGCGGCGCCAAGCAGGACGTGGAGCACATCGGTCTGTACGCCGGCGGCGGGGCGGTGAACGCCGCGCTGAACGTGGCCGCGCGCGGCGCCCACGTCACCGTCCATGCCTGCGTGGGCAGCGACCTGGAAGGCGACCTGCTGCGCGACATCCTCCGGCGCCACGGCATCCAGGCCGCCATCCCCGACCATCCCCTGCCCACCGGCAAGGCCGTGGTGATGGTGGACGAGAGCGGCTCGGCGCGCGCCTATGCGCAGCGCGGCGCCAGCGCCTGGGTCGGCGAGCAGGGCTTCCCCGGCCTGGAGGCGGCCGACGTCGTCTACGTGACGGGCCTGTCGCTGGAGTCCCAGGCCTGGCTGGAGCGCTCCCTGGCGCGCATGGCCGCGTCGCGCCACAAGCTGGCGGTGACGCCCGGCGCGCGGCAGCTGGCCAATCCGCAGGCCCTGCTCGGCCTGTGGGAGCGGGCCGACCTGCTGTGCGTCAACGCGCGCGAGGCCGCCCGGCTGTGCGGCGACGCGGAACTGGACACCGACGCGCCCGCGCTGGACACGGCCCGCGACCTCGCGCGCCGGCTGGTGCGCCGGCCGGGCCAGTCCATCCTGGTGACGCTGGGGCAGGGCGGCGCCCTGTTCTATGACGGTGCGCAGGGCCATGACGGCGAACAGGGCCATTTCCATCCCGCCCGGACCGTCGTGCCGGTGTCCACCATCGGCGCGGGCGATGCCTTCGCCTCCGCTTTCGTCCACGCCTGGGCCGGCGGCGCCGCGCCGCTGGAGGCGCTCGCCGCCGCCACCGACAGCGCCGCCCGGGTGATCCAGGTGATCCCCGCCAACCTGGCGGGCCCCTTGCGGACCTGAGGCGGGGGCGGGCGCGGCGGCCGGCCGGACGGCCAAGCGGAACAGCCGAACGGAACAGCCCAGCGGAACAGCCGGGCGGAACAGCCGAGCCGCACGGCCAATATAACTTCAGGTTTTAAAGGTATCGCCAGCCGTGCGATCGAATCTGGGAGAATAAGAAATTGCTTTCTTATTCCTCAAAGGCATCCTCATGAAACTCCTGTCCGCCCGTCTGGGCGCGCTCCTTCTCGCGCTCGGCGCTTCCTCGGCCGCCTGGGCGGCCCAGCCGCTGCTCACGCCGGCCGAACTGGACGCCGCCCGGCAGCAGCCGTCGGTGCGCGTCATCGACATCCGGCCGCCGGACGCCTACGCCGCCGGCCACATTCCTGGCGCCGTCTCGGCGCCCTACGCGCAGTGGCGCGGCCCGGCGAACAATCCCGGCCAGCTCCCGCCGCTGGACAAGCTGACGCAACTGGTGCGCGGCCTGGGCGTCGACCGGGGCACGCACGCGGTGGTGGTTTCCTCCGGCGCCGACGGCACCGACTTCGGCGCCTCGGCGCGGGTGTACTGGACCCTGAAATACCTGGGCCTGAAAGAACTGTCCGTGCTGAACGGCGGGCTGAAGGCCTGGGCCGACGCCGGCCTACCGCAGGATCAGGCGGCCCCCTCGGTGGCCGCCACGGCCTTCGAGCCCACGCTGGACGAATCCATCATCGCCACCACCGAGCAGGTGGCCGCGCAGGTCGGCAACCCGCAGGTCCGGCTGGTGGACGCCCGCCCGCTGGACTTCTACCTGGGCAAGGTCAAGGCGCCGACGGCGCAGGTGCCCGGCACGATCCAGGGCGCGGTCAACGTGGAGAACGGCCGCTGGTTCAAGCCCGGCACCTCGATCTTCGTCTCGACGGACGAGGCCCGCAAGATCGCCGCCGAACTCCTGCCCGACGCCAAGTCGGAAACCATCTCCTTCTGCAATACCGGCCACTGGGCGGCGACCGACTGGTTCGCGTTGTCGGAGGTCGTGGGCCAGAAGAACGTGCGGCTGTATCCGGAGTCCATGGCCGAATGGTCGCAGGACCCGAACCGGCCGATGGAGCACGTGCCCGGCCGCGGCAGCCAGATCCTCGACAAGCTGAAGGGCGTGTTCGGCTGAGGGCGGCGGATTCATGAAACGGCTTCCCCTTGCGATCCTCGTCGCCGCCTTCTGCCTCTTCCTGGCCTGGTCGGTGGCCCTGCGCCAGGCGCTGCTGTTCCTGGTCGGCATCGGCCTGGGCGCGGTGCTGGCGGGCGCGCGCTTCGGCTTCACCACCGGCTGGCGGCGGCTCATCGAGCAGCGCGACCCGTCCGGCGTGCTGGCGCAGCTGGTGCTGCTGGCGATCGCGGCGGCGGTGTCCATGCCCCTGCTGGCGGCCTATCCCACCGACCTGGGCGCCGCGCTCGGGCCTCCCAGCATCAGCCTGCTGGTGGGCGCCTTCGTGTTCGGCGCCTGCATGCAGGTGGCCGACGGCTGCGGCTCGGGCACCCTGTACAAGGCCGGCCTGGGCATTCCGCTGAACATGGCGATCCTGCCGCTGTTCGCCATCGGCAGCTTCCTGGGCTCGGCCACGCTGGACCGCTGGCTGGCCCTCGGGGCCCTGCCGCCCTACGGCCTGGTGGCGCATTTCGGCGCGCCCGCCGCGCTGCTGCTGACGCTGGCGGGCCTGGCCCTGGTCGGCTTCGGCGTGGTGCGCTGGGCCGGGCGGGCGGCGCCGCTGTGGAACCGCAAGCTGCTGTGGGGTGCCGTGCTGCTGGCGGCCCTGGCGGCGCTGAACCTGGTGATCGCCGGCCAGCCCTGGGGCATCGTCTACGGCTTCGGCCTGTGGGCGGCCAAGCTCGCCACGGCCGCGCATCTGTTCGATCCCTCGGCCAACGCCTTCTGGAGCGAACCGGTCAACGCGGCGACGCTGGCGCAGTCGGTCTTCCTCGACGTCACCTCGATCACCAACATCGGCATTCTGGCGGGCGCCCTGTGGATCGCCGCGGGCAAGCCGGCCGCCGCCGCCAAGCCCATGAACGCGACGCAATGGACGGTGGGTCTGATCGCCGGCCTGCTGCTGGGCTACAGCTCGCGGCTGGCCTTCGGCTGCAACATCGGCGCCATGGTCAGCGGGATCTCCACCGGCAGCCTGCACGGCTGGATCTGGGTGCCCATGGCCTTCCTGGGATCCCTCATCGGCGTGCGGGTGCGCCGCCGCTACGCTTTCTGAAGGAGCTGCCATGCATTTCCGATTTCTGGCCGCCGCCTTCTGGATCGTGCTCGTGGGCTTCTTCGCCTGGGACTGGACGCACAGCGCGCCGATCAACGTGCGCGCCGAGCCGCCGCTGATCGCGGCGGGCTCGGGCGTCGCACCCAGCGGCGGGCATTGCGCCTCGACCTTCTAGCGCGAGGCGCTCCCGGGACCTAAACCGGGGGCGCGCCCCGGCGCAGGGCGCCCAGGTAGCGAGCCTCGAACCTTTTCTTGGCCCAGTGAAGCAGCCGCGTCCTGGGCAGCATCCACGACCGGCGCGCCCCGCGGTAGACCAGCGTGCCGGCATCCAGGGTGTCGATCACGCACAGGAGTTCCGGCCGGGGCCGCGCGCGCGGCGGGCGGCCGGCCAGCTCGTCGAGCAGGTTGCGCGCGGCCGCGTCGGCCTGCAATTCCGCCATGTGGGCTTGCTTGGGCAGCCAGTCGGGGCCCGGATGGCTGCCGGCATCCCCCGCGACGTAGACGCGCTGCGCGCCCTCGACGCGGCAATGGACGTCCGCCCGGAAGAAGCCGCCCGGCGACAGGGGCAGCCCGCTGGCGGCGGCCCAGTCGGGCCCTTCGAGCCCGGGCATGAACAGGATCATGTCGGCGGGGATCGATCCCTCGGCAGTGACCACGCCTTCGGCCGTGAAGGACCGGGGCGGTTCGCCCAGCCGCGTGCGGATGCCGCGCGCGGCCATGTCGGCCAGGATGGCCGGGACCGCGCGTGCCCCGAGCCGCTCGCCCGGCCGCTCGCTGGCGTGGAAGAAGGTCAGCTCGAAACGGTCGCGCCGGCGCGTGCGCCGCAGCCAGGTCTCGATGCCGAACAGCAGCTCGAAGATGGGCCCGCCGCGCATGGCGCCGGGCTCGCGCGGGTTGGTGCCGAAGCCGAACGCCAGGCGGCCGGCGTCCATCCGGACGAGGCGCTCGCGGATCGCGCATGCCGCGTCCGGCCCCTCGCACAGGACGTGGGCATGCTCGATGCCGGGCAGCGCGCGCAGGAAGCGGCCGCCCGTGGCGATCAGCAGCGCGTCGTTGGCGATCTCGCCCTGGGAGGTCAGGACGCGGCGCCCGCCGTCGGCCAGCCCGGTGGCCCGCGCCGCCACGAACTCGACCCGGTGCCGGTCGAGGAAGCCGCGCAGCGGGACGCGCAGGTCGCCCGCGTCGCGCAGGCCGGTGGGTATCCAGATGAGGCTGGGCAGGTAGGTGAACACCGGTTCGGGCGCGATCAGCGTGATCCGGGCCTGCGGCGCCTGGCGGCGGAGCCGGCGCACGGCGGCCAGGGCGGCGAAGCCGGCGCCGAGGATGGCGATGTGCGGCGGGTGCCGGCGGGCGGCGCCGGCCCGTCCGGCGGGATCGGGGTGCGGGGGATGGGGCATCGGAAGGGTCTCCGGGATGGGAAGGTTCGTCAGGCCGGTTCCCGGCGCGGGCGGGCCAGCCAGCCGGCCGCGGCATAGGCGGCGAGCGTGGCGTAGAGCATCCCGGCCAGGAAGATGAGCACGACCAGCAGCCAGTCCACCGGCCCGCCGGCGTCGGTGAAGCCCGACGAGGACACCGCCGCCATCAGGGCCAGCGCGCCGGCCCCGCCAAGCAGCCCGACCGCCTGCGCGCCCACCAGGCGGCGCGCCACCAGGCGGCGTTCGCGCGCCACGAGCAGGCCGAAGGCGAGCGGCACCAGGACGGCGGCCGCCAGCAGCACCCACAGCAGCGGGCCGAGCATTTCCAGGAAGATGGCCGTCAGGACCATGGGATCGAAGGTATTCATGGCGCGCTCTCCTTTCAGACGTGTCCGTGCAGCATGCTGATGTAGGTGGGCTTCAGGGCCATGGTCTTCATGACCCAGGTGACCCAGAGTTCCTCCAGCGGGGCCACCACGCCCGGGAACGAGGGCACGAGGTTGTTGCGGTAGTCGAACTCGACCAGCATGGCCCGGCCCAGACGGGTGATCAGGGGGCACGAGGTGTAGCCGTCGTAGGACAGCGGGCTTTCCGTGCCGCGCAGCGCCGCCACCAGGTGGTCCACCGCCACGGGCGCCTGCCACTTGACGCTGGCGGCGGTCTTGCCCTTGGGGACGCCGGCCACGTCGCCCACGGCGAAGATTTCCGGGTAGCGGACGTGGCGCAGGCTGTGGGGATCGACCTGGATCCAGCCGTCGGCGGCGTAGGGGCCCTCGCGCCAGGGCAGGGGGCTCTGACGGACCAGGTCGGGCGCGCGCATCGGCGGAATCACGTTGATGAAGTCGTAGCCCAGCTGCGCCGGCCCGTCCGGCGTCGAGAAGGTGGCGATGCGCCGCCCCGGGTCGATGGCCGTGAGGATGCGGTCGTAATGGACTTCGATGCCCCGGTCCTCGAAGAGCATGCGCACCTTCTCCGAGACGATGGGCACGCTGAACAGGACCTTGTTGTTGGCGTTGTAGATCAGCTCGGCCTTGCCGCGCAGGCCCCGCCGCCGCAGGTGGTCGTCCGTGATGAAGGCGTATTTCAGCGGCGCGCCCGCGCACTTCATTTCCGTGCCCGGGCGCAGGAAGACGCCCACGCCGCCGGTGTCCGCGAAGCGCGACAGCAGCGCCCAGGTGGCCGAGGCCTTCTCGGGGCTGTGGTAGATGCTGCCCAGGCCGTCCTGGCCGATGCGGGCCTCGTCCATGCCGTCGATCGCGGCGTAGTCCAGTTCCAGCCCGCAGGCCACGATCAGGAAGTCGTAGGGCAGGATCCGGCCCGCCCGGGTGGCGACGTGGCGGGCCTCGGGGTCGATCTCGGCGGCGGCCTCGGCCACCCATTCCACGCCGGCGGGCACGTGTTCGCGGGTGGTCGAGACGGGGTAGCCGGCCGGCTTGATGCCGCCGGCCACCAGCGTGTAGCCGGGCTGGTAGTAATGGGCCTGGCGGGCGTCGACCAGGGTGATGCGGGCGCCTTCCAGGCGCCGCGCCAGCAGCGACGCACAGGTCAGGCCGGCGGCGCCGGCGCCCACGATGACGATGCGCGCCGGGGTGCGCTCGCGTGCGCCGGCCGCCGCCGTGTCGGCCGCCAGGGCCGGGGGCAGCAGCAGCGCCCCCAGGCCGCCGGCGCAGCCCTTGAGGAAGTCCCGGCGCAGCAGCGGCGCCGGCGCGCGGGAAAGGGGAGGGGCCTGTTTCATGGGGAGTCTCCTCGTCATGGTCGTGTACTGCTGCGGGTGGGGGAAGGTTCGGGCCCGAGGGCCTGGTTGATCGATTCGAGGGCGGCTTCGTCGAGCGCACCGGCCAGCGCCCGCAGCTGCAGGCGGTCCAGGGCGAGCGCCGCCAGCGCCCGGTCCAGCGCCAGGCCGGCCTGGGCGTATTCCCGTTCGGCGTCGAGCCGGTCGAGCGTGGTGCGCTCGCCTTCCTCGACGCCCAGGCGGGTGGCGTCGCGCCGCGCGGCGCTGGCCTCCAGCGCCTGGCGCAGGGCCTGGATGCGCGCCGCGCCCGCATCCAGCCGCAGCCAGGCGGCGCGCGCCAGCAGGGCGGCGCGCTGGCGGTCGGCCGCGGCGCGGTGCCGCGCGCCGTCGCGCTCGGCCAGCGCCTCGCGGTAGCGCGCGTCGCTCACGCCGCCCGAATACAGGGGGATGCGCAATTCCAGCCCCACCGTCCATTGATTGGCCGTCTGCGACGCCTCGCCGAAGGCGCCCGAGCCGGTCAGGTGGGACCGGCCCGCCTCGCCCACCAGGTCGAGGCTCGGCCGCATCGCCGCCCGCGCCCGGTCGGCCTGCCGCTGCGCCATCGCGGCGGCTTCCAGGCTTTCCAGCACCGCGGGCCCGGCGCGTTCGACCCGCGCCAGCCAGTCGGTCAGGGGCTCGTCGGGCGCGGCGGTCAGGACGGGCGCGTCCCGGCGCAGCGGCGCCAGCGCCTGGGCGGGCAGGCCGGTGACGTCCTGGAAGGCGGCCCGGGCGATCTCCAGCTGCGTGTCGGCGTCGCGGACCAGGGCCTCGACCTGCCCCAGGCGCGCCTGCGCCTCGTGGGTGTCCAGGATGGATCCGTCGCCGATCCGGTAGCGCGCCCGCGCCTGGCCCAGCAGCCGCGCGACGGCCTGGCGCTGGACCTCCAGCGCGGCGCGCGCCCGTTCGCCGAGCAGCACGTCGAAATAGCGTTCCGCGACCTGCAGGGCGGCCTGTTGGCGGGCGGCCGTCCAGGCGGCCTCGGCGCGGGCGGCCGCGTGGCGCAGCCGCCCCGCCTCGGCGTCGCGCCCCGGATCGATCAGCGGCTGGCGCAGGCGGATGCCGTATTCCGTGCGGGTGCCACCGGTGATGGACGTATCGAAATCCGCCTCCTGCATGCTGCCCAGGCCCGGCGCCGCGAAGCGCGCGCCCCGGATCCAGGTTTCCTGGGTCGCCCGGCCCGCCGAGGCGCGCGCCTCCAGGGTCGGACGCCACAGCCCGTCGGCCTGGTCGGCGCGGGCCTGGCCCGCGGCGCGGTCGGCCCGGGCCGCGGCCAGGGCGGGATCGCGCGCCTGGGCCGCCTCCCAGGCCTGCAGCAGATCGGCCGCGCCGGCCGCCGGCGCGGCCAGCGCCAGGGACAGCGCCAGGCCGAGGGCGGACAGGGCGGTACGGACCGTGCTCATGGCCGTCTCCGGGCTAATCGCCACGCCGCGCGCCCAGCCGGTGCAGCAGCGTTTCCAGGAAGCACCATTTCGTCAGCCCGCTCTGCAGCAGGTTCAGGCCGACGAACACGGTGAAGGCCAGCCACCATTGGCTGTGGAACCAGGGGCTGGCGGGCGCGCCCAGCAGCAGCGAGAGCAGGATGAAACCGCCGGCGAAGAGGCGGACCAGTTGCCAGGAAGTCATGGCGAGTCTCCTTGGTGGATGAGGGAACGGGGACGCTTGCGGTAGGCGCCGAAGACCATCAGCGGGATGACGACGAGCGTCAGCGCGGTGGACACGGCGATGCCGAAGATCAGGGAAATGGCCAGGCCGTTGAAGATCGGATCGTCCAGGATGAAGAGCGCGCCCAGGATGGCGGCCAGCCCCGTCAGCAGGATGGGCTGCGCGCGCACGGCGGCCGATTCGACCACGGCGCGGGGGAAGTCCGCGCCCTCGCGCAGGCGCAGCAGGATGAAGTCCACCAGCAGGATGGAATTGCGCACGATGATCCCGGCCAGGGCGATCATGCCGATCATGCTGGTGGCGGTGAACTGCTTGCCCAGCAGCGCGTGGCCCGGCATCACGCCGATCAGCGTCAGCGGGATCGGCGCCATGATGATCAGCGGCATCAGGTAGGACCCGAAATGCGCGACCACCAGGAGGTAGATCAGCATCAGGCCGACGGCGTAGGCCAAGCCCATGTCGCGGAAGGTCTCGTAGGTGATCTGCCATTCGCCGTCCCACTTGATCGAGTAGCCGCGCCACCCGTCCTCGGGCGGGCCGGTGAAGTATTCCGCCAGCGGGCCGCCGTCAGGGGCCGCGAGTTCGCGCAGCGCGGCGCGGGCGGCGAACATGCCGTAGAGCGGGCTGTCCACCGCGCCGGCCATGTCCGCCGTGACGTAGTGCACCGGCAGCAGGTCCTTGCGATGGATCGGCTGTTCGCGTTGCGCGCGGACCTCGCGCACCAGTTCGCCGACCGGGACGGCCGCGCCGCCGGCGCCGCGGACCGGCAGCTGGAGCAGGGCGCCGGGGTCGCCCTGGCGCTCCGGCGGCAGGCGCAGCACGATGGCGGTCGGGCGGGTCAGCCCGTCGCGCAGGTAGCCCACGGCGGCGCCGTCCAGGCCCGCCCGCAGCGTCTGGACGATGGCCGCCTGGGAGACGCCGGCCTGCGCCGCGCGCTCGCGGTCCACGGCCAGCACGATCCGGGGCGCCGGCTCGATGCCGCTGTCGTCCACGTCCACCATGCCCGGCGTCCGTTCAAATACGCCGCGCACCGCGCGCGCCAGCGCCTGGCGCCCGGCCGCGTCCGGGCCGTGGATTTCCGCCACGATGGGCGCCAGCACCGGCGGGCCGGGCGGCACCTCGACCACCTGGATGGCGGCGCCGTGGCGCGCGGCGATCGCCTGCAGCGCCGGGCGCAGCCGCATGGCGATGGCGTGGCTCTGGGCGTCGCGCGCGTCCTTGTCCACCAGGTTCACCTGGAGGTCGCCCAGCGCCGGGTCGCGCCGCTGGTCGTACTGGCGCACCAGCCCGTTGAAATTGATCGGCGAGGCGGTGCCGGCGTAGGTCTGGACGTCGCGGACCTCGGGCTGGGCGAGCAGGTGGTCGCCCAGCGCCTGCAGCACGGCGTCGGTGCGTTCCACCGGCGTGCCCGAGGGCAGCTCGACCACCACCTGGAATTCGGACTTGTTGTCGAAGGGCAGCATCTTGAGTTCGACCAGCCCCGCGACCGGCATCAGGGCCGAGCCCAGCACCAGCAGCAGGACCGCCAGGCCCAGCAGCCCGCGGTTGCGGCCGGCCCGCGGGCCTTCCAGGAACGGCGGCAGCAGCCGGCGGAACAGCGCCGCGGCGCGGCCCGTGCCGGCGCCGTGGGCCGCGGCCGCGCCGGCCGCCGGGCGCGGGCCGATGCGCAGCGCCAGCCAGGGGGTCAGCGTCAGGGCGATCAGCAGGGAAATCAGCATGCCCATGCTGGCGTTGACCGGGATGGGGCTCATGTACGGGCCCATCAGCCCGCTGACGAAGGCCATCGGCAGCAGGGCGGCGATCACCGTGAACGTCGCCAGGATGGTGGGGCCGCCCACCTCGTCCACGGCGGCCGGGTTGCGCAGACGCGCCGCCGTGTCCGGCGCCAGGCCGGCGTGGCGGTGGATGTTTTCCACCACCACGATGGCGTCGTCCACCAGGATGCCGATGGAGAAGATCAGGGCGAACAGCGACACTCGGTTCAGCGTGAAGCCCCAGGCCCAGGAGGCGAACAGAGTCGCCGCCAGCGTCAGACCCACCGCAATGCCGACGATGGCAGCCTCGCGGCGGCCCAGCGCGAACATCACCAGCAGCACCACCGACAGCGTGGCGAAGGCCAGCTTGTGGATCAGCGCCTGCGCCTTGGCGTCGGCCGTGGCGCCGTAGTTGCGCGTTTCCGTGACCTCGACACCGGCGGGGATGACCGTGCCGCGCAGCGCCTCGACGCGCCGCGCCAGCGCGTCGGCGACGGCGATGGCGTTCTCGCCGGGCTTCTTGGTGATGGCCAGGGTGACGGCGGGCTGGGGATCGCCGCCGGCCTGGCCGGCCGCGCGGTGGCTCACGTAGTCGCGGGCGGGCGGCGGGCCATCGTCGACGCCGGCCAGCTCGCGCAGCCGCACCGGGCGCCCGCCGCGCTGCGCCACGATCAGTTCGGCCACGTCCCGCGCCGTGGACAGGAAGGGGCCCGCGTCCACCACCAGGGCGTGCCCGCCGGACACCAGCTCGCCGGCGCGCACGCCCTGGTTCGCGTCGGCGAGCGCCTGGGCCACATCCTGCACGGTGATGCCCGCGGCCGCCATGCGCGCCGGATCCAGGTCCACGCGCACCGTGTGCGCGGCCCCGCCGATGATCCACACGTCGCGTGTGCCCGCCACCCGCTTCAGGTCCGATTCGATGCCGCGCGCGACCAGCGCCAGGTCGTGCGGGCTGGCGTCGGGGGCATGCAGGGTGAGCGCGACGATGGGCACGTCGTCCACGCCCCGGGTGCGCACGACCGGCGGCTGCACCCCCAGGTCGGGTGGCAGCCAGTCGGTCTGGGTGCGCAGGGTGTCGTGCAGCCGCACCAGGGCCTGGGCGTGCGGCACGCCGACGCGGAACTGCACCGTCAGCAGCGCCAGCCCCGGCGCGGACATCGAGGCGACGTGCTCGGTGCCTTCCATGCGGGCGAGCATCCGCTCGGCCGGCAGGGCGATCGTCTGCTCGACGTCGTGCGCCGACGCGCCCGGCCACGCCAGGGCCACGGTCGCCATGGTGACGTCGATCTGGGGTTCTTCCTCGCGCGGGGTGGCCCACACGGCGAACAGGCCGGCGAGCAGCAGGGCCAGCGCCAGCAGCGGCGTCAGGCGGCTGTCCTGGAACAGGGCGGCGAGCCGCCCGGCGATGCCGAGTCTCGTGTCCATGGCGCGCTCACTCGGCGGGGCGGATGCGCCCGGGATCGAGCACGACCCGCTCGCCGGCGTCCAGTCCGGCCAGGATCTCGGTCGCGTCGCCGGCCTCCGGGCCGGGCCGCACCTGGCGCAGGCGCGCCGCGCCGTCGGCACCGAGGACGTAGACCCCGGCCACGCCCGTGCGCCGCACGATCGCCCGGGTGGGAATCCACAGGCGCGTGCGCGCCGTGTCGCGCAGCTCGAACGCGATGCGCACGGGGGAGCCGGGTGCCGGGCCGCGCGCGCCCGGCGGCAGGGCCAGGCGCACGGTGCCGGTCAGGCTGGCGGCGTCGCGCGCCGGCAGGACCTGCACCGGCAGCCCCTCGGGCGGCGCCGGGACGTCGGCCGGCCCCGCCGCCCGGGCGCGCGGCGCCAGGCGGCCGATGAAGCGCTGCGGGACTTCGGCGCGGATGCGCAGGGCGCCGGGGTCGAACAGCACCGCCAGCGGCTGGCCGGGCATGACCATGTCCCCCAGGTGCGCGTCCAGCCGCCCGAGCAGCCCGTCGTGCGGGGCGAGCACGGTGAAGTGCCCGCTGCGCGCCTCGGCGGCGCGCGCCTGGGCTTCGCGCGCGTCGGCCTGGGCGCGCGCCGCCGCCAGCCGGGCGCGGGCCTGGTCATAGGCGGCCCGGCTGACGTAGCGCTGCTCGTACAGCGCCTTGCGGCGCGCGTATTCGGCCTGGGCCAGGGCCAGTTCCGCGCGCGCCTCGCCGGCCAGGGCACGGGCCGCCTCGCGCGCCTGGCCGGCGTCGGCGCCGTCCAGCCGCAGCAGCACCTGGCCGGCGCGCACCGCGTCGCCCGCCTGGACCTCGACGGCGGTGACGGCGCCGGCGACCTGCGCGGCGATCGTCGCCTGGCGCACGGCCTCGACGACGCCGTCGATCTCCAGCCGGTCGGGGGATTCGACGGCCAGCACCGGCGCGGTGGGCGGGGCTTCGCCGGCCCGGGCCGCAGGCAGGGGCCCCGTCAGCAGCAGTCCGGCCAGCAGGCCGGCCGCGAGAAGGGAAGAATCGCTACGCATGGCAAGGTGGTCATGAGGATCGTTCGGTGCTATTATTTAACTAATAACGCAAATAGTCAATTTGCTAATTGATTGCTTGCGTCAACCATCAGCGATACACTATGCGCCATTCCATAGCCTGCGAATTCATCGAGATGGGACGCCTGCCCCCCGAAGTGCTGGAACCGGTCGCCGCCTATTTCCGGGCCCTGTCCGAGCCCACCCGGCTGCACATCCTCAGCCTGCTGCGCCAGCAGGAACACAACGTGGGCGAGCTCGCCCAGCTGTGCGACTACACCGCGGCCAACATCTCCCGCCACCTCTCCGTGCTGAAGAAGCACGGCCTGGTCGCGCGCGAGGCGCGCGGCAACAGCGTCTACTACCGGATCGCCGACCCCTCGGTCAATGCCCTGTGCGATCTCGTCTGCGGCAGCATCCTGCGGCAGATCGAGCAATCCGCCGCGCAGCGGGCGGCCTTCGCCGCGCTGCGCGAAGACTTGCCAGAACCTCTCCCCGACTTTTCCCGAAAGGAGTCCTCATGAAAGTCAATATCGGCACGATCGACCGCGTCCTGCGCCTGATCCTCGGCCTCGTCCTCATCGTGCTCGCGGCCAACGGCACGATCGGCTGGTGGGGCTGGCTGGGCCTGGTGGCGGTGGCCACCGCCCTGTTCCGCTTCTGCCCGCTGTACACGCTGCTGGGCATCAACACCTGCCCGCTGAAGGCGCGCGAATGACGTCCCGCGGCTGATCTTCGGCGGCGCGGCTCAGCCGCGCCGCTGGATCAGCACGGCGCCCCAGGCCAGCCCCAGGAGCGCGGCCGTCAGCGAGCCCAGCAGCACGCCCAGCTTCGCGGCGGCGAGCAGGCTCTCGTCGGCGAAGGCCAGCATGGCGATGAAGATCGACATCGTGAAGCCGATCCCGGCCAGCAGGCCGACCAGGCACACGCCGCCCCAGCCCACCCCGGGCGGCAGGCGGCACCAGCCCAGGCGCACCACCAGCCAGCTCGCGCCGATCACCCCGGCCGCCTTGCCGGCCACCAGCGCCACGGCCACGCCGATCATCACCCATTGCGGTCCCGCCAGGGACAGGTCCACGCCGCCGAAGGCGACCCCGGCATTGGCCAGCGCGAACAGCGGCATGATCCCGAAGGCCACCCACGGATGCAGCGCCGCCTGCACCCGCACCACCGGCGGACGCATTTCCCGCTGCGCCAGACGCAGCCGCCGCAGCGGCCCGGCCAGATCCGCGGCATCCGGTTCCCCGGCGCCCGCCGCCGCCCCGGCCTTGCGCCCGAGCAGCTCGCCCACCGCGCGCGAGAGCGCGTCCAGCGGCCGTTCGCGCATGGGAATCGAGCGCACCGGCGTCATCAGACCCAGGACCACGCCGGCCAGGGTGGGGTGGGCGCCGGTGATCAGCAGTCCGCCCCAGACGACCGCCCCCGGGATCACGTAAGCCAGGGCCGAGCCCGCGCCGATGCGCTGCAGGCCGACGACCATCAGGATTCCCAGGATCGCCACCAGGAAGCCGCCGTACTGCAGGCCGCCGGAGTAGAAGAAGGCGATGATCAGCACCGCGGCGATGTCGTCGATGATGGCCAGCGCCAGCAGGAACACGCGCACGTTGGCCGGGATCGAGCGGCCCAGCAGCGCCAGCACGCCGACGGCGAAGGCGATGTCGGTGGCGGTCGGGACCGCCCAGCCGGCGCGGCTGGCGGGGTCGGCATTGAGCGCGGCGTAGATCAGCGCCGGGACGGCCACGCCCCCCAGGGCCGCGGCCAGGGGCAGCCCCGCCTGGCGCAGGCCGCTGAGCGCGCCTTCGTGGATCTCGCGGCGGATTTCCATGCCGACGACCAGGAAGAACACCGTCATCAGGGCGTCGTTGATCCAGAAGTGCAGGGATTGCGAAAAGACGAAGCCGCCCAGTCCGACGGACAGCGGCGTGTGCCAGAGCGCGTGGTAGCTGGGGGCGAGCGGGGAATTGGCCCAGATCAGGGCGCCGGCGGCCGCCAGCAGGAGAATGGCGCCGCCGATGGCTTCGACGTGGAGAAAGCGTTCGAGCGTGGCGAAGGCGCGTTGGGCAAGCAGCTGCGTGCGCGGGATGTCGCGCGACGGGATCCTGGACATGGTCGTGGGCTTCCTGCGCGGCGGCCCGACCTGCGCGTTGCCCTGTCCCGCCGCACGATGCGGCTAACACCCGAAACGGCATCATTCTACATGATGTCGCGCCGGGCCCCGCGGCCCGGCCCTACAGGCTTCCCAGCCGCGACCGCTGCGCCCTGACCTTTTCCAGGGTCTCGCCGAACTGGGCCAGGCGGGCCTTTTCCTGCTCGACCACCGCCGCCGGGGCGCGCTCGACGAAGCTGGCGTTCGACAGCTTGCCGGAGGCCTTGGCGATCTCCTTTTCCAGGCGGTCGATTTCCTTGTCCAGGCGCGCGCGCTCGGCGTCCAGGTCGATCTCCACGTGCAGCATCAGCTGCGTGGCGCCCACCACCTGGACGGGGGCGCCCAGGTCCGGCAGGCGGTCCACGGCCTGGACGCTTTCCAGGCGCGCCAGCGCCACCAGGTAGGGCGCCAGCTCGTCGAGTCCGGGCTCCGCGCCCTGGACCAGCAGCGGCACGCGCTGGCTCGGCGCCAGGCCCATTTCCCCGCGCAGGGCGCGGATCGCGTCGGTGAGCGACTTCAGCGCCGCCATGCGCCCGGCCGCCGCCGCGTCGCGCAGCTCGTCGCGGGCCGTCGGCCAGGGCTGGACGCTGACGCTGGCGGGCGCGTCGGCGGCGCGCACGCCGGCCGCCACCGAGACCTTCTGCCAGAGTTCCTCGGTGATGAAGGGCATGATCGGGTGGACCAGGCGCAGCAGGGTTTCCAGCACGTGGATCAGGGTGCGGCGCGTGGCCGCCTGCTGCACGGCGTCGCCCGTCTGCAGGCGGACCTTGGCCAGCTCCACGTACCAGTCGCAGTATTCGTCCCAGATGAAGTGGTACAGGCGGTCGGCAACCTGGTCGAAGCGGTATTGCGCGAAGCCGGCGTCCACTTCGTCGATCAGCCGCTGCAGGCCGTCGATGATCCAGCGGTCGGCGAAGGACAGGTCGCCCGCGCGCGGCTGGCCCAGGTCGTGGCCTTCGACGTTCATCAGCACGAAGCGCGTGGCGTTCCAGAGCTTGTTGCAGAAATTGCGGTAGCCCTCGCAGCGCTTCAGGTCGAAGTTGATGTTGCGCCCCAGCGTGGCGTAGGCCGCCATGGTGAAGCGCAAGGCGTCCGCGCCGTAGGCCGGGATGCCCTCGGGGTAGTCCTTGCGGGTGCGCTTGCGGATCGCGTCGGCCTGCTTCGGGTTCATCAGGCCGGCGGTGCGCTTGGCGATCAGCGGCTCCAGGGCGATGCCGTCGATCAGGTCGACCGGGTCGATGGTGTTGCCCTTGGACTTGGACATCTTCTTGCCTTCCATGTCGCAGACCAGGCCATGGACGTAGACCGTGCGGAAGGGCACCTCGCCGGTGTGGTGCATGCTCATCATGATCATGCGCGCCACCCAGAAGAAGATGATGTCGAAGCCCGTGACCAGCACGCCCGACGGCAGGTAGCGCGCCAGGTCGGGGGTCTGCTCGGGCCAGCCCAGGTCGGTGAAGGGCACCAGGGCGGACGAAAACCAGGTATCGAGCACGTCCGGGTCGCGCGCGAGCGGGCCCTGCACGCCGGCGGCGCGCGCCTGGCGTTCGGCGTCCTCGGCCGAGCGGGCGACGAAGATGCGGCCGTCGGGCGCGTGCCAGGCGGGGATCTGGTGGCCCCACCAGAGCTGGCGGGAAATGCACCAGTCCTGGATCTTCTCCAGCCACTGGTTGTAGGTGACGGTCCAGTTTTCCGGGACGAACTTCACGCGGCCGTCGGCCACCACCTCCAGGGCCACCTGGGTGATGCTCTTGCCGGGATGCAGGCTGCCCTCGGGCGCGGGCTTGCTCATCGCCACGAACCACTGGTCGGTGAGCATCGGCTCGATCACGCTGTTGGTGCGGTCGCCGCGCGGCACCATGAGCTTGTGGGCGCGCACCTGCTGCAGCAGGCCCTGGGCTTCCAGGTCGGCGACGACGCGCTTGCGCGCCTCGAAGCGGTCCAGGCCGCGATAGGCCTCGGGGGCCGCGTCGCCGATCTTCGCGTCCAGGGTCAGCACGCTGATCATGTCCAGGCCGTGGCGCTGGCCGACGGCGTAGTCGTTGAAATCGTGCGCGGGAGTGACCTTGACCACGCCGGTGCCGAACTCGCGGTCGACGTAGTCGTCGGCGATCACGGGGATCGCGCGTCCGACCAGGGGCAGGACGACGCTGCGGCCGATCAGGTGGGCATAGCGCTCGTCCTCGGGGTGCACCATCACGGCGACGTCGCCCAGCATGGTTTCCGGGCGGGTGGTGGCGACCACCAGATGGGTCAGCCCGTCCACGGGCTCGGCCAGCGGATAGCGGATCTCCCACATGTGGCCGTCTTCCTCGGTGCTGACGACCTCCAGGTCGGACACCGCCGTGCCCAGCACCGGGTCCCAGTTCACCAGGCGCTTGCCGCGGTAGATCAGGCCCTGCTCGTACAGGCGTACGAAGACCTCCACCACGCCGCGCGACAGGCGCTCGTCCATGGTGAAGTATTCGCGCGACCAGTCGCAGGACGAGCCCAGGCGGCGGAACTGGCCGGTGATGGTGCTGCCGGATTGTTCCTTCCAGGCCCAGACGCGCTCCAGGAATTTGTCGCGGCCCAGGTCGTGGCGCGACACGCCCTCGGCGTCGAGCTGGCGCTCCACCACGATCTGGGTGGCGATCCCGGCGTGGTCCGTGCCGGGGATGAAGACCGTGTCGTCGCCGCGCATGCGGTGGTGGCGGATCAGGCCGTCCATGATGGTCTGGTTGAAGGCGTGCCCCATGTGCAGGGTGCCGGTGACGTTGGGCGGCGGGAACTGGATGGCGAAGGATTCCGGCGTCCGGCCCGCGGCGGGCTCGGCGTGCCGGCCTCCCGCGAACAGGCCGCGGCGATTCCACTCGTCGTACCAGCGGGACTCGATGTCCTGGGGTTCAAAGCTCTTGGGCAGGGAGGGGGAGGCGGAATCGCTCATGGGGTTCTTCTGGGGCTCGGGAGGGGCCGGCGGCGAAGAGGGCCGGCGGCAAAAAAACGATCATTTTAGGCGCATGGGGGGAAAACTGCGCATGGTAAAATGCGCGGTTGACCAAGAGGGAGCCCCCAGCCGCTTGCCCGGAGGCCTCCCAGCCCTGTCGCCGGCCCGGTCTTCGGGGCGGCCGCGGCGTCGTCATTCTACATTTACACCGGAAAACCCCGTTTTCCATTCCTACACGGAAACTTCCATGGCTATTGAACGTACCCTTTCCATCATCAAGCCCGATGCCGTCGCCAAGAACGTCATCGGCGAGATCGTCGCCCGCTTCGAGAAGGCCGGCCTGACCGTCGTGGCCGCCCAGCTGCGCCAGCTCTCGCGCGGCGAGGCCGAGCGCTTCTACGCCGTGCACAAGGAACGCCCCTTCTTCAAGGACCTGGTCGATTTCATGGTGTCGGGCCCGGTGTTCGTCCAGGTGCTGGAAGGCGAATCCGCCATCTCCAGGAACCGCGACCTGATGGGCGCGACCGATCCCAAGAAGGCCGCGCCGGGCACGATCCGCGCCGACTTCGCCGAGAGCATCGATGCCAACGCGGTGCACGGCTCCGACGCCCCGGAAACGGCGGCCGTCGAGATCGCCTTCTTCTTCCCCGAAAGCAACATCCACAGCCGCTGATCGCGGCGCGGTCCCCGGCGATGCCGGGGGCCGGCCCGCTTTGCCGCAGCCTTTCCTCACAAGCCTTCCCCATGTCTGGCGCCGAAACCATCAACGTCCTGGGTCTGGACCCGGCCTCCCTCGAAGCCCTCGTGGCGCAGTGGGGCGGCAAGCCCTTTCGCGCGCGCCAGCTGTCGCAGTGGGTGCACCAGCGTGGCGTCGACCGCTTCCAGGACATGAGCGACCTGGCCAAGGATTTCCGCGCCCGCCTGGAAGCCCACTGCGTCGTGCAGGCGCCGCCCCTGAACCTGGAAAAGCGCTCCGCCGACGGCACCCGCAAGTGGCTGTTCGACATGGGGCTGGGCAACGCCATCGAGACCGTCTTCATCCCCGAGGACGACCGCGGCACGCTGTGCATCTCCAGCCAGGCCGGCTGCACCGTGGCCTGTCCGTTCTGCTCCACGGGCTACCAGGGCTTCAGCCGCAACCTGAGCACCGCCGAGATCGTCGGCCAGCTGTGGTACGCCAACCGCGCGCTGCGCGAAGACCCCGCGGCCGCGCGCCTGGGCGCCCCGCCCGAGGAATCCCACCGCGCCGTCAGCAACGTCGTCATGATGGGCATGGGCGAGCCGCTGCTGAACTACGACCAGGTCCTGGGCGCCCTGCGCCTGATGCTCGACGACCACGCCTACGGCCTGTCGCGCCGCCGCGTCACCGTGTCCACCTCCGGCGTGGTGCCCATGATCGACCGCCTGGCGCGCGACTGTCCGGTGGCGCTGGCGGTGTCGCTGCACGCGCCCAACGACGAACTGCGCGACCGGCTGGTGCCGCTGAACCGCAAGCACCCGCTCGACGAGCTGCTCGACGCCTGCAACCGCTACCTGGAACACGCGCCGCGCGACTTCATCACCTTTGAATATATTATGCTCGACGGGGTGAACGACGCCGACGAGCACGCGCGCCAGCTGATCGAGGTGGCCAGGCGGGTGCGCTGCAAGTTCAACCTGATTCCCTTCAACCCCTTTCCGCAGTCCGGCCTGCGGCGTTCCCCGGCGGCGCGCATCCGCCTGTTCTCCCAGCGGCTCGTCGACGCCGGCCTGGTGGTGACGGTGCGCAAGACGCGCGGCGACGACATCGACGCCGCCTGCGGCCAGCTGGCGGGAGAAGTCCGCGACCGGACGCGCATCACCGAACGGCTGCCCGACCGGGCGAAGATCGTCATACGCAAAAAGGAGCATGGATGAGCGAAACCCCCCTCGACGGGCTGCCGCGCCAGGAGACCTCCCCGGGCCAGGAGGCGCTGACGCTGGGCGATGCGCTGAAGGCCATGCGCGAGGCGCGCGGCCTGTCGCTGTCCGAAGTCTCCGCGCGCATCAAGTATTCCTCCGTGCAGCTCGGCTACCTGGAAGCGGGCGACTGGCCGCGCCTGCCCGACGGCGTGCCCCTGCGCGGCCTGGTGCGCAACTACGCGCGCTTCCTGGGCACCGACGTCGATGCCGCCCTGAAGCTGCTCGACGACGCCGTCGGCCCGACCGGCCCGCGGCCCGCCGTCACGACCCTGGGCGCCCGGCGCGTCCTGCAGCAGGCCGACATGACGCCCAAGGGCGAGCCGGCCCACCGCACCTGGGCCTGGCTGCTGCTGATCCTGGTGCTGTTCTGCGTGGTCGGCGTGTACGCGGTCAACCGCGGCTGGGTGCCCGACGAATGGCTGGTGTTCGATTGGCTGAGGGCGTTGCGTCAATGACCGCCGATTCCGTGAATCCCGAACCGGCCGCCGCGCCCCGGCGGCCGACCCGCGCCGTCGCCGTGCGCTGGGGCGGCCACGTGGTCCGGGTGGGCGGCGACGCCCCGGTCGTGGTGCAGTCCATGACCAACACCGACACGGCCGATCCCCGGGCCACCGCGCAGCAGGTGCGCGAGCTCTGGCGGGCCGGCTCCGAACTGGTGCGCGTCACCGTCAACACCCCCGAGGCCGCCGCCCAGGTCGCCGCCCTGCGCGACGAGCTGGACCGCATGAACGTGCCGGTCCCCCTGGTGGGGGACTTCCACTACAACGGCCACAAGCTGCTGACCCAGTTTCCGGACTGCGCCCAGGCGCTGTCCAAGTACCGCATCAATCCGGGCAACATGGGCGGCGGCAAGCGCCGCGACGACAACTTCGCGCAGATGATCGAGGTCGCCTGCCGCCACGACAAGCCGATCCGCATCGGCGTGAACTGGGGCAGCCTGGACCACGAACTGCTGGCGCGGATGATGGACGAGAACGCCGCCCGGCCCGTGCCCTGGTCGGCCAACGCGGTGATGCGCGAGGCCCTGGTGGTCTCGGCCATCAGCAACGCCGGGCGCGCCCAGGAACTGGGCCTGCGCGGCGACGCCATCGTGCTGTCCTGCAAGGTCAGCCACGTCCAGGACCTGATCGCCGTCTACCGCGACCTCTCGCGCCGCTGCGACTACCCGCTGCACCTGGGCCTGACCGAGGCCGGCATGGGCTCCAAGGGCATCGTCGCCTCCACGGCGGCCCTGGCGGTGCTGCTGCAGGAAGGCATCGGCGACACGATCCGCATCTCGCTCACCCCCGAGCCCGGCGGTGACCGCAGCCGCGAAGTCGTCGTCGCCCAGGAAATCCTCCAGACCATGGGCCTGCGCGCCTTCACGCCCATGGTGGTGGCCTGCCCGGGCTGCGGGCGCACCAGCAGCACGGTGTTCCAGGAACTGGCCGCCAGCATCCAGGCCTTCCTGCGCGCGCAGATGCCGGTCTGGAAGACCCGGTACCCCGGCGTCGAGAACATGCACGTGGCCGTCATGGGCTGCGTCGTCAACGGCCCCGGCGAAAGCCGCCACGCCGACATCGGCATCAGCCTGCCCGGCACGGGCGAAGTCCCGTCCGCGCCGGTGTACGTGGACGGCGAGCGCACCGTGACGCTCAAGGGCGACCACATCGCCCAGGAATTCCAGGCCATCGTCGAAAATTACGTGGCCCGGCGCTACGGGCGGGAGCAGGGCGCCGAGCCCGCGCGCCGCCCGGGCGTCGTGGCGCGGTATACGAACTGAATCCATGTCCGAATTCAAGAAAGTCGCCGGCCTGACCGGCATGAAGGATGCCTTGCCGCCGGAGACGGCGCGCTGGGAACGGCTCGAAGCGCTCGTGCGCGACTGGCTGGCCGCCTACGGCTACCAGAACCTGCGCACGCCGGTGCTGGAGCACACCCGCCTGTTCGCGCGCGGCATCGGCGAGGTCACCGACATCGTCGAAAAGGAAATGTATTCCTTCGTCGATCCCCTGAACGACGAGCGCCTGACGATGCGGCCCGAATTCACCGCCGGCATCGTGCGCTCGGTGATCGAGCACAATTTCCTCTACGACCGGCCGCGCCGCGTCTACGCGATGGGGCCGGTGTTCCGCCACGAACGCCCGCAGCGCGGCCGCTACCGCCAGTTCCACCAGATCGACGTCGAGGCCCTGGGCTTTCCCGGGCCGGACGTGGACGCGGAGCTGATCGTGATGCTGGCACGCCTGTGGCGCCTGCTGGGCCTCAAGGACATCCGCCTGGAGCTCAATTCCCTGGGCCAGGCGGCCGAGCGCGCCGCGCACCGCGCGGCCCTGGTCGCGCACCTGGAAAAGCACCTCGACGTGCTCGACGAGGAAGCCCGCCGCCGCATGCACAGCAACCCGCTGCGCGTGCTCGACACCAAGAATCCCGCCATGCAGGACATGGCCAACGCCGCGCCGCGCCTGTTCGACTTCCTGGGCGCCGAGTCCCTGGCGCACTACCGGGGCCTGTGCGACCGGCTGGACGACGCCGGCATCGCCTACACGCTCAATCCGCGCCTGGTGCGCGGGCTGGACTACTACAATCTGACCGTCTTCGAGTGGGTCACCGACCGCCTGGGCGCCCAGGGCACGGTCTGCGGCGGCGGCCGCTACGACGGCCTGGTCGAACTGCTGGGCGGCAAGCCCGCGCCGGCGGTGGGCTTCGCCATCGGCATGGAACGCCTGCTCGACCTCTGGCAGCAGGACGCGCCCGACCAGGACCCGGCCGAATGCCAAGTCTATCTGGTCCATCAGGGCGAGGCCGCCCAGCGGCGCGCGGCGCAGCTCGCCGAGTCCTTGCGCGATGCCGGGCTGCGGGCACTTGTCCATGCCGGTTCGACTGGGTTTAAATCACAGTTTCGCCGGGCCGACGCCAGCGGCGCCGTGGCCGCCGTCGTCCTCGGCGGGGACGAGCTGGCCTCGGGCATGGCGAGCGTGAAATGGCTGCGCACCGGCGCCGCCGGCGACGGGCAGCAGGAATCGGTCGCCTTCGACCGGCTGGCCGAGCACCTCCAACAAAGGATCTGAACACAGGCATGGCATACGATCTCGAAGAACAGGAAAAACTCGACGCGCTGAAGGCCTGGTGGGAACGCTACGGCACGCTTTCCATGGCCCTGGTCTTCGCCGTGCTGGCCGTGTTCGCCGGCTGGCGCGGCTGGCAGTGGTACCAGTCGCACCAGGCCAACCAGGCCATGGGCTACTACGAGGCCCTCGAAGCCGCCGCGGCCCAGCCGGGCGACGACGCCGTGGCCCGCATCAAGGCGGCCAGCACCGCCCTGCGCGACGACTACGCCAAATCCGGCTACGCCGCGCGCGGCGTGCTGGTGGCGGCCTGGGCCCTGCAGGAACGCAAGGACCTGGACGGCGCCCGCGAGCAGCTCGAATGGCTGGCGCGCAACGACACCGTCCCGGCGCTGCGCGCCGTGGCCCGCCTGCGCCTGGCCGGCGTGCTGCTGGCGCAGAAGCAATACGAGCCCGCCCTGGCCCAGCTCCAGGGCACGCCGCCCGCCGGCTTCGCCGGCCTGTATGCCGACCGCCGCGGCGACATCCTGGCCGCGCAGGGCGAGCCCGCCCAGGCCGTCCAGGCCTGGAAGGAAGCCCTCAAGTCCCTGGGCGCGGATCCCGCCGCCCAGATCGTCCAGCTGAAAATCGATGCCCTGAACGGAGCCTGACCCCATGCGATTCTCTTCCCGCCTGTTTCGTGCGGCGCTCGTCGGCCTGGTCGCCGCCGGGCTGTCCGGCTGCGGCCTGTTTTCCCAGTCCGACGCCCGCTTCGATCCCGCGCCGCTGACCGACTACGCGCCTTCGCTGGCGGTGTCGGCGCGCTGGTCGGCTTCCATCGGCAGCGGCGGCGGCTACGGCTTCTCCCCCGAGCTGGTGGGCGACACCCTGTACGCCGCCACCCCCTCGGGTGCCGTGGCGGCGCTGGACGCCGCCTCCGGCGCGCTGCGCTGGCGCGTCGAGGCCGGGGCGCTGTCGGCCGGGGCCGGCAGCGACGGGCGCGTGGTCGCGGTGGCCACCCAGTCGGGCATGGTCGTGGCCTACGACGCGCAGGGCAAGGAACTCTGGCGCAGTCAGGCCGCCAGCGCCGTCAACGTGCCGCCCGCCGTGGGCAACGGCATCGTCGCGGTGCGCACCACCGACTACCGCATCCAGGCCTTCGACGCGGCCACCGGCAAGCTGCGCTGGAACGTGCAGCGCCCCGGCCCCGCCCTGGCGCTGCGCACCAGCTTCCGCATGCTGCCGGTGCCCAACCTGCTGATCGCCGGCATGCCCAACGGCCGCCTGATGGTGATCGACGCCGCCTCCGGCGCCGTGCGCTGGGAAGGCGCGGTCTCCGCCTCGCGCGGGGCATCGGACCTGGAACGCATCTCCGACGTGGTCGGCGAGCCCGTCGTCGTCGGCCCGCTGCTGTGCGGCGTCAGCTACCAGGGCCGCACGACCTGCTTCGACGTGTCCCAGGGCGGGCGCCCCGTCTGGTCCCGGGAAGTCTCTTCCGCCACCGGCATGAACACCGACGGCCAGCGCCTGTATCTGGCCGACGCGAGCGACACGGTGCATGCGCTCGACCTGAAGGACGGCCACGAGCTCTGGAAACAGGCGGCGCTGCTCAACCGCCGCCTGAGCGCCCCCGTGCCGGCGGGCTCCGCCGTGGCCGTGGGCGACTACGAAGGCTACCTGCATTTCCTGTCGCGCGCCGACGGCGCCCCGATGGCCCGCCTGCAGGTGGGCGGCGGGCCGGTCGTCTCGGCCCTGGTGCCGACCCCGCATGGCGTGGTGGTCCAGACGGGCGACGGCAAGCTGATCCTGGTGGGCGTTGGTGGCTGATACGCGCTTCAAGCCGGTCGTCGCCCTGGTCGGGCGCACGAACGTCGGCAAATCGACCCTGTTCAACCGCCTGACGCGTTCGCGCGCGGCGCTGGTGGCGAACATCTCCGGGCTCACCCGCGACCGCCACTACGGCGAGGGGCGGGTGGGCGAGCATCCCTACATCGTGGTCGACACCGGCGGTTTCGAGCCGGTCGCCACGCGCGGCATCCTGGTCGAGATGGCGCGCCAGACGACCCAGGCCATCGCCGAATCCGACGTGGTGATCTTCCTGGTGGACGGGCGCGAAGGCATCAATGCGCACGACCACGAAATCGCCCGCCTGCTGCGCAAGTCCGGGCAGCGCGTGCTGCTGGCCGTGAACAAGGCCGAGGGCATGCGCCATCACGCTGATCTGGCCCAGTTCCACGAACTGGGCCTGGGCGAGCCGCACCCGATCTCGGCGGCGCACGGCGACGGCGTGTCGGCCCTGGCCGACGAGGCGCTCGCCCCGCTGCTGGCCGAGCGGGCGGCCGAGCAGGCCGCCGAGGATGCCGCGCACCCGGACGCGGCGGACGAAGGCGCGGCGGGCGAGGGCGGCGCGCCCGACCACCGCATCAAGCTCGCCATCGCCGGCCGGCCGAACGTCGGCAAGTCCACCCTCATCAACACCCTGGTGGGCGAGGACCGCGTCATCGCCTACGACCTGCCCGGCACCACGCGCGACGCCATCGAGATCGAGTTCGAGCGCGGCGGCCGCCGCTACACGCTGATCGACACCGCCGGCCTGCGCCGCCGCGGCAAGGTCTTCGAGACCGTGGAAAAGTTCTCGGTCATCAAGACGCTGCAGGCGATCGAGGCCGCCAACGTCGTGCTGCTGCTGATCGATGCGCGCGAAGGCATTTCCGACCAGGACGCCCACATCGCCGGCTTCATCACAGAAGCCGGCCGCGCCCTGGTGGTGGGCCTGAACAAATGGGATGCGGTGAACCGCGAACAGCGCGAATGGGTGCAGCGCGAATACGACCGCAAGCTGCGCTTCCTGTCCTTCGCCCGCGTACTGAACCTCTCGGCCCTGAAAGGGCAGGGGGTCGGCCCCGTGCTCAAGGCCGTCGAAGCCGCGCACGCCGCCGCCTTCGCCAAGCTGTCCACGCCGAAGCTCACCCGCGTGCTGCGGGCGGCCGTGGAACAGCAGCCGCCTCCGCGCAAGGGCATCTTCCGGCCCAAGATGCGCTACGCCCACCAGGGCGGGCAGAATCCGCCGCGCATCATCATCCACGGCAACGCCCTGGACGCGGTGCCGGATTCCTACCGCCGCTACCTCGAAGGCCAGTTCCGCGACGCCTTCAAGCTGGCCGGCACGCCGCTGTCGGTCGAATTCAAATCCTCGCACAATCCCTATCTGAAGGACGAGTCGTGAGCACGCTCTGGAGCGATCACATCGCCGGCCTGGTTCCCTACGTGCCGGGCGAGCAGGCCCGCATTCCGAACCTGCTGAAGCTGAACACCAACGAAAATCCATACGGGCCCTCGCCCCGGGCGATCGAGGCCATGCGCGCCGCCCTGTCCGACGACATGCGCCTGTACCCCGACTACCAGGCGCTGGACCTGCGCCGCACGATCGCGGACCGCTTCGGCCTGGCGCCCGACCAGGTGTTCCTGGGCAACGGCTCCGACGAGATCCTGGCGCACGTCTTCAACGCGCTGTTCCTGCGCGGCGGCCGGCCGCTGTGGCTGCCCGACGTGACCTACAGCTTCTACAAGACCTACTGCCGCCTGTACGCCGTGCCGCACCGGCTGATCCCGCTGGACGAGGATTTCGTCCTGCGGGCGGCGGACTACACCGGCGCGGCCGATCCCGAGCCCGCCGGCGTCATCTTCGCCAATCCGAACGCACCCACCGGCCGCACCCTGTCCCTGGACGAGATCGCCGCCATCGCGCGCGCGCGCCCCGACAGCGCCGTGGTGGTGGACGAGGCCTACGTGGACTTCGGCGCGGAATCGGCGGCCGCCCTGATCGGCGAATTCCCCAACGTCCTGGCGGTCCACACCCTGTCCAAGTCCCGTTCTCTGGCGGGCCTGCGGGTGGGCTACGCGCTGGGCGGCGCCGACCTGATCGCCGGGCTGACGCGCGTGAAGGACAGCTTCAATTCCTACCCCCTGGACCGCGTGGCCCTCGCCGGCGCCCAGGCGGCGATCGAGGACGAGGCCTGGTTCGACCGCACCCGGCACGCCGTGATCGAGGCCCGCGAGCAACTGGCACGGGACTTGCGCACCCTGGGCTTCGAGGTGCTGCCTTCGCAGGCGAATTTCGTCTTCGCGCGCCACCCCGGGCGCGACGCCGCCGCGATCGCCGCCGGCCTGCGCGAGACCGGCATCCTGGTGCGGCATTTCCGCGCGCCGCGCATCGACCAGCACCTGCGCATCACCGTGGGTACGCCGGAACAGTGCGCCCGCCTGTGCGCTGCGCTGCGCGCATGGCTGTCCGTGCCGGCCTGAACCGGGCCGGCGGCGAGGCCGCAAAGCACCGATGGCGAAACGCATTAAAATAGAACCTCCACCATAACTTCAATAACCGGAGCCTCGTCCATGAGCAACAAAGGGCAAATTCTTCAAGACCCATTCCTGAACGCCTTGCGCAAGGACCACGTGCCCGTCTCGATCTACCTGGTCAACGGGATCAAGCTGCAGGGCCAGGTCGAATCCTTCGACCAGTACGTCGTGCTGCTGCGCAACACGGTCACCCAAATGGTCTACAAGCACGCCATCTCCACCGTCGTGCCTGCCCGCCCCGTTTCCTTCCAGGTGGACGACTCTGCCGAATAATCCGCCGTCATCCACCCTTTCGCCCGCCGCGCGCCCCGGCCCGGCGGGCATTCGTTTTGTGATGGGCTGCACATGAAGTCGCTCGTCATCAGCGTCGACCTGGGCGAGCCCGACTACGCGGCCCATGCCGAGGAATTCCTCATGCTCGCCAGCGGGGCGGGGGCCGACATCGTCGAAGTCCTCACCGCGCGGCGCAGCCGGCCGGACGCCGCCGGCTTCATCGGCTCGGGCAAGATCGAGGAAGCCACCGCCCTGGTCAAGGCCACGGGGGCCGAGGTCGTGCTCTTCGACCAGGCCCTCACGCCCGCCCAGCAGCGCAACCTGGAACGCCACTTCGAGGTCCGCGTCGTCGATCGGGTGGCGCTCATCCTGGACATCTTCGCCCTGCGCGCCAAGAGCCACGAAGGCAAGCTCCAGGTCGAACTCGCCCAGCTGCAGCACCTGTCCACCCGGCTGACCCGGATGTGGACCCACCTGGAACGCCAGCGCGGCGGCATCGGCGTGCGCGGCCCCGGCGAATCGCAGCTGGAAACCGACCGACGCCTGATCGGCGTGCGCGTGCGCGCCCTGAAGGAACGCCTGGAGCGCGTCCAGCGCCAGCGGCTCACCCAGCGGCGCGCCCGGGTGCGCGGCAAGACCCTGTCGGTGTCCCTGGTCGGCTACACCAACGCCGGCAAGTCCACCCTGTTCAACGCCCTGACGCGGGCCGACGCCTACGCCGCCGACCAGCTCTTCGCCACCCTGGACACCACCACGCGCCGCGTCTGGATCGAAGGCGCCGGCCAGGTCGTCGTGTCCGACACCGTGGGCTTCATCCGGTCGCTGCCGCCGATGCTGATCGCCGCCTTCCGGGCGACCCTGGAAGAAACCGTCCACGCCGACCTGCTGCTGCACGTGATCGACGCGGCCAGTCCGCAGCGCGACGAGCAGGCCGCGGCGGTCAACCAGGTCCTGCGCGACATCGACGCCCACGAAATCCCGCAGATCCTGGTCTACAACAAAATCGACGTGGCGGGATACGAACCGCGGGTCGAGCGAAACGAACATGGTACGATTGCGCGAGTCTTCGTCAGCGCCCTGCAGCGCAGCGGGCTGGACGGCTTGCGGCAGTCGATCGTTGAATTTGGTGGGGAGCCTACGGGAAACAATGCGTTTGATGAAACTGTTCAACCTGAATGATCCGGGCTGGGGGCGGGGCGGCCAGAACCAGAACGACGATTCCCGCGGCAAGCCCGACCCATCCTCCGGCCCGCCCGACCTCGACGAGGTCTGGCGCGACTTCAGCCGGCGCCTGAACAGCCTGTTCGGCCGCCGCGGCGGCGGACGCGGTCCCCGTCCGCCCTCGGGCGGCGGCCTGCCGTCCCTGCCCGGGCCCTCGCCCCGCTTCGTGCTGCTGCTGGTCGTCGCGGCCGTTCTGCTGTGGCTGGCGAGCGGCTTCATGATCGTCCAGGAAGGCCAGGTGTCCGTGGTCACCCGCTTCGGGCAATACGTCAAGACGCTCAATCCGGGCCTGCAGTGGCGCCTGCCGTACCCCATCGAGGCCGCCCAGCCGGTCAACATCGCCCAGCTGCGCACCTTCGAGGTCGGCTTCCGCGGCTCGTCGCGCAACAAGGTCCTGTCCGAATCGCTGATGCTCACCAACGACGAGAACATCGTCGACGTGCAGTTCGTGGTGCAGTACCGGCTGCTGCCCGACGGCGCCCCGGCCTACCTGTTCAACACCAGCCAGCCCGACGAGTCCGTGCGCCAGGCGGCCGAGACCGCCATGCGCGAGATCGTCGGCCGCAAGCCCATGGACTTCGTCCTGTATTCGGGCCGCACCGAGGTCGCTTCCGAGGTCCAGGCCCTGGCGCAGTCCATCCTGGACCGCTACAAGACCGGCATCCAGATCTCCACCGTGGCCATCCAGAACGTCCAGCCGCCCGAGCAGGTCCAGGCCGCGTTCGACGACGCCGTCAAGGCCGGCCAGGACCGCGAGCGCCAGATCAACGAGGGCAACGCCTACGCCAGCAAGGTCATTCCCGAGTCCGAGGGCCAGGCGGCCCGCATGATCCAGGAATCCGAAGGCTACAGCGCCAAGGTCATCGGCCAGGCCCAGGGCGACACCTCGCGCTTCGACAGCATCGCCGCCGAATATGCCAAGGCGCCCGGCGTCACGCGCGAGCGCCTGTACCTGGAGACCATGCAGGACATCCTGAGCGACAGCGCCAAGATCATGATCGACGCGCCGGTGGGCAACAACATGCTCTACCTGCCGCTCGACAAGATCATGGGCCAGGCCGCGCGCACGGCCGGGGGCTCCTCCTCATCGGGTTCGCGCGACGCCGGCTCGTCCGGCGGATCGGCGCCGGCCGCCGCCGGCGGCGCCCAGGCCGCCCAGGGGCAGTCCGGCTCCGGCCGTGCGTCGCAGCGGGGCGTGCCCTCCGGCCTGGACGGCCTGATGACCAGCCCGTATTCCAACTAGGAGCCCAAGATGCAACGCTTTTTTCCCGCCCTGGTCGGTCTGGTCGTGCTGGTCGCGGTGCTGTCCTCGTGCATGTTCGTCGTGCGCGAGCGCGATTCCGCGCTGCTGTTCGCCCTGGGCGAAGTCCGCGAAACCATCACCAAGCCGGGGCTGTACTTCAAGTTCCCGCCGCCCTTCGAGAACGTCGTCTACCTGGACAAGCGCCTGCAGACCATCGAAACGCGCGATCCCGAACGCATCCAGACCGCCGAAAAGAAAAACCTGCTGATCGACTCCTTCGTCAAGTGGCGCATCGCCGATCCGCGCCAGTACTACGTCACCTTCGGCGCCAACAGCAATGCCGCGGTCGAACGCCTCCAGGCGCAGATCCGCGACGCCCTGAACGCCGCCGTCAACGTGCGCACCGTCAAGCAGGTCGTCTCCAGCGACCGCGACACCATCATGAAGGAAATCCAGACCGCCGTGGCGCGCCGCGCCCAGCCGCTGGGCGTGGACGTGGTCGACGTGCGCCTGCGGCGCATCGACTTCGCGCCGGAGATCTCCGAATCCGTCTACCGCCGCATGGAAGCCGAGCGCAAGCAGGAAGCCAACCGCCTGCGCGCCAGCGGCGCGGCCGACAGCGAACGCATCCGTGCCGAGGCCGACCGCAAGCGCCAGGAAATCCTGGCCAAGGCCTACGCCGAAGCCCAGGCCAAGCGCGGCGAGGGCGATGCCACCGCGGCCGCCATCTACGCCAAGTCCTACGGCCAGGACCCGGAGTTCTACAGCTTCTACAAAAGCCTCGACGCGTACCGCTCGGCCTTCGTCGACCAGAACGGCACCCTGGTCCTGAGCCCGGATTCGGACTTTTTCCGCTTCTGGGACCGCGCCGGGGGCGGCCAGTCCGCCGCGCAGCCCGCCGCACGCTGAACGAGGACCGACCGACCATGATGTCAAGCTGGCTGCTGCCGGAAAACCTGTCGGACGTTCTGCCCGCCGAGGCGCGCCGCATCGAGGAATTGCGCCGCGAACTGCTGGACCTCTACCGCACCTACGGCTTCGAGCTCGTCGCCCCGCCGATGGTGGAATACCTCGACTCCCTGATGCCGGCCAACGACGAGGCCCTGCGCCTGCGCACCTGCAAGCTGGTGGATCAGCTCTCGGGCCTGACCATGGGCGTGCGCGCCGACATGACCATCCAGGTCTCGCGCATCGACGCCCATCTGCTCAACCGCGAGGGCGTCACCCGGCTGTGCTATTGCGGGCCGGTGGTGCACGCGCGCGCGGCCGGCCTGATGGCCGACCGCGAACTGCTGCAGATCGGCGCCGAGATCTTCGGCCACGCCGGCGTGCAGGCCGACATCGAATCGATCCGCCTGGCGCTGGAATCCGTGCGCCGCGCCGGCGTGCGCCAGCCGCGCCTGGACCTGAACCATCCCGGCGTCGGACGCGCCCTGGTGGATGCCGATCCGGCCCTGGCCGAGGCCGGGGACGCGGTCTTCGACCTGCTCAGCGCCAAGGACGCGCCCGGCCTGGAGACCCTGTGCGCCGAATGCGGCGCGCGCGCCGACAGCCTGGACGCGCTGCGCACCCTGACCACCCTGTACGGCGGCCTGCCGGTGCTGGAGCGCGCCCGCGAATGCCTGCCCGCCCTGCCGGCCCTGCGGGCCGCGCTGGACGACCTGCGGACCCTGTGCGCGGCCCTGCCGGACGCGCCCATCGCGCTGGACCTGGCGGACATGGGCGGAGGCTACGGCTACCATTCCGGCGTCATGTTCGCCATCTACGCGGCGGGCTGGCACGACGCCCTGGTGCGCGGCGGCCGCTACGACGGCATCGGCCGCAAATTCGGCCGCGCCCGTCCGGCCACCGGTTTCAGCCTGGACCTGCGCAAGCTCTCCGCGGGCCTGCCCGACGCGCAGCCCATCCAGGCCATCCGCGCGCCCTGGTCCGACGACCCCGCCCTGGCGGACGCCATCCGCGCGCTGCGGGCCCAGGGGCGCGTGGTGATCCAGGCGCTGCCGGGCGAATCCCAGCGTCCGGACGAATTCTTCGTCGATCAGGAATTGGCCGCCACCGGCGACGGCTGGGCGCTGCGCCCCCTGGACGGCGCCGCCTGAGCGGCGGCATCCGCCGGACATCGTCACCGATGGTATAAACTAACCCGTTTCCCATGGCGGCATTCCGTCGCCTTTTGAAAGACCTATGAGCAAGAACATCGTCGTGATCGGCACCCAGTGGGGTGACGAAGGCAAGGGCAAGATCGTCGACTGGCTGGCCGAGTCGGCTCAGGGCGTCGTGCGCTTCCAGGGCGGCCACAACGCCGGCCATACCCTGTGGATCAACGGCCGCAAGACCATCCTGCGCCTGATCCCCTCGGGCATCATGCATCCTCACGTCACCTGCTACATCGGCAACGGCGTGGTGCTCTCGCCCGAGGCCCTGCTGGCCGAGATCGGCGAACTCGAAGCCGCCGGCCTGGACGTGCGTTCGCGCCTGCAGATCTCCGCCGCCTGCCCGCTGATCCTGCCCTACCACGTGGCGCTGGATCAGGCCCGCGAGGCGCGCAAGGGCGAAGGCAAGATCGGCACCACGGGCCGCGGCATCGGTCCCGCGTACGAGGACAAGGTCGCGCGCCGCGCGTTGCGCGTGCAGGACCTGTACGATCCGGCCGTGTTCGACGAAAAGCTCGCCGAGGTCCTCGACTATCACAATTTCGTGCTGACCCGCTACCTGGACGCCAGGCCGGTGGACGCCGGCGAGGTGCGCGACCTGGTCATGGGCCTGGCGCCGCGGCTCGAGCCCATGGTGGCTGACGTCTCCAGCAACCTGCACATCGCGCGCCGCGCCGGGCACAACCTGCTCTTCGAGGGCGCGCAGGGCACGCTGCTGGACATCGACCACGGCACCTATCCCTTCGTCACCAGCAGCAACTGTGTGGCGGGCGCCGCGGCGGCCGGCGCGGGCGTCGGCCCGCAGGTCCTGGACTACGTCCTGGGCATCGCCAAGGCCTACACCACGCGCGTCGGCTCGGGCCCGTTCCCCACCGAGCTGCTGGACGACACCGGCCTGCGCCTGGCCACGGTGGGCAAGGAATTCGGCTCGGTCACGGGGCGTCCGCGCCGCTGCGGCTGGTTCGACGGCGCGGCCATGAAGCGCTCGGTCATGATCAACGGCCTGACGGGCCTGTGCATCACCAAGCTGGACGTGCTCGACGGCGTCGAGCAGCTCAAGATCGGCGTGGGCTACCGCTACAAGGGCAAGTTCCTCGACGTGCTGCCCTACGGCGCCCATGCCGCCGCCGAGGCCGAGCCCGTGCTGGAAGAAATGGCCGGCTGGTCCGAGTCCACGGTGGGCATCACCGAATACGACAAGCTGCCGGTCAACGCGCGCCGCTACCTCGAACGCATCGCCGAAGTCTGCGACGTGCCGATCGACATGGTCTCGACCGGCCCCGACCGGCTGGAAACCATCGTCCTGCGCAATCCCCTGCAGGGCTGACGCGCCGGAACACCCCGAAACCGCAAGCCTGCTTGCGGTTTTTTCATTCTTCTTTTTTCATTCTTCTTCACTCGAACGGGAAACACCGATGAGCATGCCACCGAGCACGGAGCGCGACCTCTGGGTCAGCTGGGAACAGTACCATGGCCTGATCGAGCGCCTGGCGCTGCAGGTCCACGAATCGGGCTGGGCCTTCGACAAGATCCTCTGCCTGGCGCGCGGCGGCGTGCGGGTGGGCGACGTGCTGTCGCGCATCTTCGACCTGCCGCTGGGCATCCTGGCGACCAGCAGCTACCGCGAGGCGGCCGGCACGGTCCAGGGCCAGCTCGACATCGCCCAGTTCATCACCATCACGCGCGGCACGCTGGACGGCCGGGTGCTGCTGGTGGACGACATGGTGGATACCGGCCTGACCTTCACCCGGGTGCGCGACCACCTGGTCAGGCAGTTTCCCGGCATCACCGAACTGCGCACCGCCGTGCTGTGGCAAAAAGGCCATGCCAAGGTCCAGCCCGACTACTTCGTCGAGCACCTGCCGACCAACCCCTGGATCCACCAGCCTTTCGAGGACTACGACAGCCTGCGTCCGCACCAGCTGGAATCCTGGATCCGCAAGGGCGTGCGCACGGCGTATCCGGATTCGTCGAAGTAATCCTGTTTTTGGGCTCGGGCCCTGTTTTCCGGCTCGGGTCCCGTTTTCCGGGGTGCGCGCCGGTTTTCGCTTGCGGCTGGACTCTTTCGCGGATTTTTCTGCATGCGCCCGGCCCGCCGGCCCCCGGGTTCCGGGACAGGCTGCGAACAGTCCCTCCACCCGGGGGCCATCGGGTCTGGGGCCGGCGGCATGCGGGGGCTGGCGGGGTTTTGGCGTGCGGGGCGGTGTCAGCAGGGGTGGTGCCGGCCGGGGCTCCGCCCTGGCCCTTTCGGCGGGACGGTTGGCCCCCGTATCGGGACTGTTCGCAGCCTGTTCCGATACGGGGGCCAATCGGCCGAGGCGCACCCTGGAAGTCCGCGAACAGGAAGTCCGTGAACCATGGTTTCCCGCCTGGTTTCGTGCTAGAATCTTTTGTCTAACCAGGAATTTTCCTTTAACTTCACCGTGGGCGCACCGGGATCGAATTTCCGACGTCCATGAATTTACAGGCTTTCAAGGATTTACATGCCGATTGTCCGCCTCAAAGAAAACGAGCCCTTCGAGGCTGCCCTGCGGCGCTTCAAGCGCACCATCGAAAAGACGGGGCTTCTCACCGAGCTGCGCTCGCGCGAGTTTTATGAAAAGCCCACGGCCGAGCGCAAGCGCAAGCGTGCCGCCGCCGTCAAGCGTCACTACAAGCGCATCCGCAGCCAACAACTGCCGCCGCGACTCTATTGATTGATTCCTGAATCCTTCATTCAGGAACTGCTTGCGCGCGTCGATATCGTCGACGTCGTCGGCCGGTACGTCAAGCTGCGCAAAGGGGGCGCAAACCTGCTGGGTTTGTGCCCTTTTCACAATGAAAAGACGCCCTCGTTCACCGTCAGCCCGACCAAGCAGTTCTATCATTGCTTCGGCTGCGGCGCGCACGGCACCGCGCTGCGGTTCCTGAGCGAGCACACCGGGGCGCCGTTCCCGGAGGCCGTGCGCAGCCTCGCGGCCAGCGTGGGCATGACCGTGCCCGAAGAACCCCGCAGCCCTCGCCAGCGCGCCGCCGACCGCGAACGCCGCGAGGAAGGCTCGCGCCAGCAGCACATCCTGGAGCAGGCCCAGGCGCATTACCGCGCCGCCCTGAAGCAGGCGCCCGAGGCCGTCGAATACCTGAAGCGCCGCGGCCTGAGCGGCGAGATCGCCGCGCGCTTCGGCCTGGGCTGGGCCAGCCGCGACCGGCGCGGGCTGGCGGCGGTCTTCACGCACTACGAGGACCCAGCCCTGCTGGAATCGGGACTGGTGATCGAGGCCGAGGACGGCCGGCGCCACGACCGCTTCCGCGGCCGGATCATGTTCCCCATCCACAACCAGCGCGGCCAGCTGATCGGCTTCGGTGGCCGGCTGATCGAGCCGGGCGAACCCAAGTACCTGAATTCCCCCGAGACCAGCCTGTTTTCCAAGGGCAACGAGCTCTACGGCCTGCACGAGGCGCGCGCCGGCATCCGCGCCGAGGGCTGCGTGCTGGTGGTCGAGGGCTACATGGACGTGGTGGCCCTGGCCCAGTACGGGCTGAACAACGCCGTGGCGACGCTGGGCACGTCCACCACGCCCGAGCACCTGCGCAAGCTGCGCCGCGCCAGCGACCGCATCGTCTTCAGCTTCGACGGCGACGGCGCCGGGCGCAAGGCCGCCTGGCGGGCCCTGCAGGCCTGCCTGCCCTGGGTGGCCGAAGACCTCTCCATGCGCTTCCTGTTCCTGCCGGAAGGCCACGATCCGGACTCCTACGTGCGGGCCTACGGCGTCCAGGCCCTGCGCGCCCATCTGGACGAGGCCGTGCCCCTGTCGCGCTTCATGCTCGACGAGCTGGCCGGGCGCCACGACCTGGACGAGGCCGAGGGCCGGGCCGCCTGCGTGCACGAGGCCCGGCCGCTGTTCGCGCAGATGCCCGAAGGCGGATTCCGCCTGCAGCTGGAGCGCGAATTCGCCCGCCAGGTCCGCCTGACGCCCGAGGAACTGGCGCAGCTCCTGGCCGCCGCGCCGGCGGCCGGCGCTCCCGGACCGCTCCCCGGGACGGGGCGCCGGCCCGCCGGGCAGGGGCAGGGGCAGGGGCAGGGCGGCGCGGCACCCGCCCCAGGCGGCGCCGCGCGGTTCGCCCGGGCGCAGGGCGGCCATGCGCCGGAGCCGGAAGACGGCCCCTGGCCAGGCGCCGGGGACTTCGGCGCGGGCCGGGCGCCGGATGCAGATCGGAAGAGCACACGTCTGAACTCCAGTCACGAACGGTTATCTCGT
>OFIS01000079.1_pt1 | contig 124963 bp, 105 predicted proteins | sample 1775071 | NCBI WGS metagenome assembly OFIS01 (sample SAMN08195774, study PRJEB24354) | sludge metagenome | isolation source: sludge from phenol fed wastewater aerobic bioreactor C | place: India: Nagpur | collected 2016-09-17 | reverse complement strand
TGCGCGGGCCGCACCCACACCGGGCGCATCCTGGCGGAATTCCTGGCGCCGCGGCAAGCGCACGGCGCCCTGGAGGCCCGGTGACCCCGCGCGGTTCTCCGGCCGCCGGGCCGGAGCCCTCCACCTGCCTGTTCGAGGACCGGCTGGCCGGCCGGTCGCTGCGGCTGCTCGATCCGGTGGCGCGCATCGCCGTCCACCGCCGCGACGAGCTGCCCGCCGCCTGGGACGCCATCGAATCCGCCCGGCGGGCGGGCCATTGGGTGGCCCTGCTGCTGGACTACGAGCTGGGCGAATGGCTGGAGCCCGGGGCCGCCGACCCGGCGGACGCCGGCGCGCGCGACCCCCTGCCCCGCCTGACGGCGCTGGTCCATGCCCGCGCGGCATGGGGCGCCTGCGGGGGGGTGGAGGGGCCGGACTCGGCGGGCCCGGCGGACCGGGCGAATGCAGCGAGCAGGACGGAAAGGCCGGGTTCGGCGGGCGGCGCGGATGGCATGCAAAGACCGGACGGCGGCCGCGTGCCGGACGGCCTGGCCGACGCCCGCGGCCTGCCCTGGCGGCCCGACCCGCGGCCGGGCGTGTCGCGCGCACGCCATGCGCAGGCCATCGAGGCCGTGCGCGCCGGCATCGCCCGGGGCGACTACTACCAGATCAACTACACCCTGCCGCTGCGGCTGGACTGGCCGGCGGGCCTGGACCCCGCGCGGGCCTACGCCTGGCTGGCCGAGCGGCACCCCGTGGCCCACGCCGCCTGCGTGTGCGACGGCGACCGCTGGGTGCTGTCGCTGTCGCCCGAGCTGTTCGTGGCCCGCGAGGGCGCGCGCCTGCGCGTGCGGCCGATGAAGGGCACCGCCCCGCGCCACGCCGACCCGGCCTGGGACCGGCAGGCCGCCGAGGCCCTGCAGCGCAGTGTCAAGAACCGCGCGGAGAACCTGATGATCGTGGACCTGCTGCGCAACGACCTGGGCCGCATCGCCGTGCCGGGCAGCGTGCGCGTGCCGGCCCTGTTCAGCCTGGAGGCCTACCCCTCGGTCTGGACGCTGACCTCCACCGTGGAGGCCGAGGCGCCGGACGCGCCGCTGGCCGAGGTGCTGCGCGCCCTGTTTCCCTGCGGCTCCGTGACCGGGGCGCCGAAGATCGCCGCCATGCGGGCCATCCGCGCGCTGGAGGCGCGCCGCCGCGGCATCTACTGCGGCAGCGTGGGCTGGCTGGCGCCCGACGGGGATTTTTCCCTCAACGTCGCCATCCGCACCATCGAACTGCGCGGCGGCCGGGCCGAGTTCGGCGTGGGCGGCGGCATCGTATACGATTCCCGGGCCGCCGAGGAATGGGAGGAATGCCTGTGGAAAGCCCGCGTCCTGAATCCGGAATGAACCTCACGGCCGCAGACCCGGCCGTCCCTCCTGCGAACCTCCACCCGTCCGCGCCCCCCGCGGCCGCAAATCTGCCCGAGCCCTCTGCGGCCGCAGACCTGCCCATCCCCCCCGCGGCCGAGATCCGGCGGATCGCCCCCGCGCTGATCGAGACCATGCGCCTGGAGCGGGACCGCATCGCGCTCTGGCCCGGCCACCGCGCGCGGCTGCTGGCCTCGGCCCGGGCCCTGGGCTACCCCCTGGACGCATCCGCCCTGGACGGCTGGCTGGCCGCGCGGATCCAGGCGCTGGCGCTCGAAGGTCGGCGGGCCCGGCCACCGGACGCGGGCGATCCGGCGGCCGAGGCCCCGGCAGCGATCGATGCCCCGGCGGATGCGCCGGACACCGCCCGCCGCCTGCGCCTGCTGCTGGCGGCCGATGGCCGGCTGTCCCTGGAATCCGCGCCGCTGCCGCCGACTCCCGAGCCCGTGCGCATCGCCCTGGCGGCGGACGTCCTGGGACCGGACGCCGTGCTGGCCGCCGGCGATCCCTGGCTGCGGCACAAGACCACCCACCGCCCCCGCTTCGCGGCGGCGCAGCGCTGGCTGCAGGCGCACCCCGATCATTTCGACCTGGTCTTCGGCAACACGGCCGGCGAACTGTGCGAAGGCAGCCGCTGCACCGTCTACGTGCGGGACGCGGCCGGCGCCTGGCTGACCCCGCCCCTGGCCAGCGGCCTGCTGCCCGGCGTGCGCCGCCAGGCCCTGCTGGACGCGGGCCTCGCGCGCGAAGCCCGCCTGAGCCTGGAAGACCTGCGCCAGGCTCGGGCGCTGCGGGTGTCGAACGCCCTGCGCGGCTGGCTGGAGGCCAGAATCGTCACACCCGCGTGAACAGCGCCGGGAAAAACTGATAGGCTGCCTTTCCAGAACCGCTCGACGACGACGGAAGGAAGCCGGCATGGGAAATCCGCACTATCGATCCACGCATGCCCAAAGGCTTGCCGGAAAAATTGAAGGTCCGGATAATGAGGCCATGGAACCCCGTCTCCAGGCCCTCGAAACCGCCATGATCTCGACGAACGAACAGTTCGGCGAAATCCGGGTGCGCCTCGACAAGGTCGAAGAACGTCTGGACAAGGTCGAGAAACGCCTGGACAGGATCGAGGAACGTCTGGACAGGGTCGAGGAACGTCTGGACAGGGTCGAAGAACGTCTGGACAAGATCGAGGAACGTCTGGACAAGGTCGAACACCGGCTGCAGAAGGTCGAAGAACACCTGATCCGGCATTCCGTCCTCCTCGAGCACACCGCGACGCGCGCGGACATCCTCGAAGCGCTCAATACTCAAACCAAATGGGTCATCGGCGCCGGTTTCGGACTCATGACGCTCGGCGTGGCCGTCAGCAAGCTATTCTGACGCCACCCTATTTCGCCGGACGGTCCTTTGCACCCTGCGCCAGCCCCTGGCGCACCGCCCAGTCGGCCGCCGCCATGCCCATGGTGGCGGTGATCGCCACGGCGGAGCCGTAGCCCGCGCAGGACAGGCCCTGCGGCGCCGCGAGCGGCGCAGGCATGGGTGCGGACGCGGCGCCCGGCGCGCCCGCCGGCGCCCCGGCCCCGCTGTCCGGGCCGGCACCGGCCGGCCCGGCGGCGGTCCGCTGCCAGGCCGCGGGCAGCACGACCGGCTGGTCGAACCACAGGCAGTGCACCCCCATGCGCGGCACCCGGCGGCGCGGCTTGCCGCCCGCCGCCCCGCCCTTGGGGTAGCCGTGGCGCTGGCGCAGTTCCTGGCGCACCCGGCCGAGCAGGGCGTCGTGCGTCGCCACCGACAGGTCCCCCGCCCGCAGGGCCAGCGGATCGGTCTTGCCGCCCGCCCCGCCGCACACCAGCACCGGCCAGCCCGCCGCGCGCGCGCGCAGGATCATGGCGATCTTGGCCGCCACCTGGTCGGTGCAATCCAGCAGCACGCCAGCGGGCCCCGAGAGGATGGCGTCCACGTTGCCGAGGCCGACGAAGTCGTCGATGCATTCGACGCGGCACGCCGGGTTGATGTCGCCGATGCGTTCCGCCATGGCGGCGACCTTGGCCCGCCCCAGCGTGCTGCCCAGGGCATGGACCTGGCGGTTGATGTTGGACTCGGCCACGTGGTCCAGGTCCACCAGCGTCAGCGCGCCCACGCCCGAGCGGGCCAGGGCTTCGGCGCACCAGGCGCCCACGCCGCCGATGCCGGCCACCACCACGCGCAGCCGCGCCAGCGCCAGCCGGGCACCGTCGCCATACAGGCGGTCGAGGCCGCCGAAACGGCGCGCGGCGTCCGCATCGGCATCGGTGGAATCGGCAGGCAGGGCAACGGACATCACGGCGGCGAAAAAGGGAAAGGAAAAAAGGGGAAGCCGAAAAGACGGAACAGGGGAACCGGACTCGGGAACCGGACGGGAGAATCCCCCATTTTAGCCGGGCCGCGGCCCGCCCCGCCGCGCAAGTCCTCTACAATACCGATTGTTTCTTTTCCAACGCCGCCCGTCCCCCGTGAACACGCCCGCCGTCCGCGCCAGCCAGCTTCCGCCCCCGCCGGAAGCCTTCCGCCTGCGCGACGCGGCCTGGCACCGGGCGTCCATCGAGCAGGCCCTGCGGCACTGGGACGGCCGCTCCGACCTGTGGGTCTTCGGCTACGGATCGCTCATCTGGCGGCCCGAATTCGATCACCTGGAAGCCCGCCGCGCGCGCATCCACGGCTACCACCGCGCCCTGTGCCTGTGGTCGCGCATCAACCGCGGCACGCCCGAGCGGCCCGGCCTGGTGTTCGGCCTGGACCTGGGCGGCTCCTGCGAAGGCACCGCCTACCGCATCGCCGGGCCGCGGGTCCCGGAGATCCTGGGCGCCCTGTGGGAGCGCGAGATGCCCAGCGCATCCTACATCCCGCGCTGGCTGAACTGCCACACGGCCGCCGGTCCGGTCCCGGGCCTGGTGTTCACCATGGACCGCCGCGACGCGGGCTACGTGACGGGCCTGTCCCTCGACCGGATCGTCGCCATCGTGCGCCAGGGGCACGGGCGCTACGGCCCCTGCACCGAATACGTGCTGCAAACCGCCGACGCCCTGGACGCCGCCGGCATCACCGACCGCCGGCTGCGCGCCATCGCGCGCACCCTGCGCCGCACCCCCTGACGCCCTTTCACCCCACCCAGACGCCATGTCCATCGCCGATATCCGCCAGACCTACCAGAAATTCGAGCTGCTCGAATCCGCCGCCGCCGCCGACCCCTACACCCAGTTCGACCAGTGGTTCCAGCAGGCCCTGCACAGCGAGGTCCGCGAGCCGACCGCCATGACCCTGGCGACGACCGACACGGCCGGCCGCCCCTCGGCGCGCATCGTGCTGCTCAAGGACTTCGACGCCCGCGGCTTCGTGTTCTACACCAACTATCAGTCCCGCAAGGGCCTGGAGCTGGCCGCCAATCCCCAGGCCGCGCTGCTGTTCTTCTGGCCCGAGCTGGAACGCCAGGTGCGCATCGAAGGCCCCGTCAGCCCCGTCTCGGCGGCCGAGTCGGACGCCTACTACGCCAGCCGCCCCCTGGGCTCGCGCATCGGCGCCTGGGCCTCGCCCCAGAGCCGGCCGATCACGCACGAGGCCCTGGCCGGGCGCGTGGCCGAACTGACCCGGGAACTGGGCGACGATCCGGCCCGCCCGCCCCACTGGGGCGGCTACCGGCTGGAGGCGACCCGGGTCGAATTCTGGCAGGGCCGCCCTTCGCGCCTGCACGACCGGCTGGTCTACGCCCGCGACGCCGAAGGCGACTGGGCGCTCGGCCGCATCGCGCCCTGAAATCCCCATGCGCTCGCAGCCTACGCCCGCCGATTTCCCGGCCCTGTTCTTCCGCTCGGCCCTGGGCCGGTTCCCCACCGGGGTCACCGTGGTCACGGCGGAGCATCCCGAGACCGGCACCCCCCTGGGGCTGACGATCAGCTCCTTCAGCTCGGTCTCGCTGGAGCCGCCGATGGTGCTGTGGACGCTGACGCACACGGCCGCCTCGCTGGCGGCCTTCCGCGCGCTGGACCGCTACGTCATCCACGTGCTGTCGGCCGGCCAGGTGGACCTGGCGCGCCGCTTCGCGCGGGGCCCGCAAGCGGAACGCTTCAGCGGCCTGGAACTGGAACGCGCGCCCAACGGCACCCTGATGCTGGCCGACAGCCGCTGCGCCGCCTGGTTCGAGTGCCACAACACCCAGCGCCACGAGGCCGGCGACCACACGATCTTCGTCGGCCAGGTGGAACACTGCCACCGCCAGCTGCTCTCGCCGCTGATCTACCACGCGGGCGACTTCGAGCTGACGCCGGGCAGCGAGCCCCTGTCCCGCAACTGAATCCACTCCCGCTTCCTCCCGGCGAACGGGCCGACATCGCGCGCCGCCTCCCATCCACGCCATGCACAACTACATCCTGACCCTCGCCTGCCCCGACCGCATGGGCATCGTTCACACCGTCAGCGGCTGGCTGCTGACGCACCACGGCAACATCGTCCACGCCCAGCAGTTCGGCGATCCCGATTCGACGCACTTCTTCCTGCGCGTCCACTTCGCCCTGCCCGCCGCCGAGCCGGTCGAAGCCCTGGCCGCCGATTTCGCCGGCATCGCCGAGCGCTTCGAGATGCAGTGCCAGTTCCACGACGCGGCCCGCAAGGCCCGGCTGCTGGTGCTGGTCAGCCGCCAGGGGCACTGCCTGAACGACCTGCTGTTCCGGGTGAGCGGCGGACAGATGCCCGCCGAGGTGGCCGCCGTGGTCTCGAACCATCCGGATTTCCGCGCGCTGGCCGAATCCCACGGCCTGCCCTTCCACCACCTGCCGGTGACGGCCGACACCCGCGCCGCGCAGGAGGCGCGGATCCTGGAACTGGTCGAGCGCGAACGGGTGGACCTGGTGGTGCTGGCGCGCTACATGCAGATCCTGTCGCCGGCGCTGTGCCGCGCCCTGCAGGGCCGCGCCATCAACATCCACCACAGTTTCCTGCCCGGCTTCAAGGGCGCGCGGCCCTACTACCAGGCGCACGCGCGCGGCGTGAAGCTGATCGGCGCGACGGCCCACTACGTGACCGAGGATCTGGACGAAGGCCCCATCATCGAACAGGACATCGAGCGCGTGGACCACGCCATGGGTCCCGCCGACCTGACGCGCATCGGCAGCGACATCGAATCCGTGGTGCTGTCGCGCGCCGTGCGCTGGCACGTCGAGCACCGCATCCTGCTGAACGGCCGGCGCACGGTGGTGTTCCGCTGAGCGGTGTTCCGCCGAGCCCCGCCGGCCGGGCCTCCCGGCAGCCGCGGGGCGGCGCGCGGCCGGCCCGGCTCAGGCCTTGCCGGACGGCACTTCCAGCTCGAACAGGCTGGTCGCCTCGACTTCCAGCACCTGAATGCCGTCCTGGTTGAACAGGCGCCAGGTCCAGCGGATGATGCCCAGGTCTTCGCGCGTGGACGACACGCGCTTGGAATCCACCGTGGCCTCCAGGCGCAGCTGGTCGCCCGGGCGCACCGGGTGCATCCAGCGCAGGCGATCCAGGCCCGGCGAGCCGAACGATTCGGAATCGTGCAGGGCGGATTCGACGGCCATGCGCATGGCCAGGCCACAGGTCATCCAGCCGCTGGCGATCAGGCCGCCCCAGCGGCCCTGGCGGGCGCGCTCGGGATCGACGTGGAACCACTGGGGGTCGTAGGCGCGGGAAAAGGCCAGCATCTCGGCCTCGTTCACGGTGACCGGACCGTGATGGACCACTACGCCGGGTTCAAATTCCTTGAATTTCATGGCAGCCGCCCGATTGAAAGAAGGCCCCAATATAATCGACTTTATCGGCGGCGTTTCTGTGATGAAATAAAGTGCCTTTCCAGTGCTATCTTATTTCAAATTAGGCACTATAATACATTAAGTCAACGCTGAAGCCGGTCGGTACGGGGCCATCCGCCCCAGGCCGGCCCCTCCCCCGTCCCATGCGCGACAGTCCCGAAAACGAAACCTCACGCCATGCCTTCCTGGTCGCCCTGGGCGAGCGCGTGCGCGCCCTGCGGGCGCGCCGGGGGCTCACCCGCAAGGCGACGGCGCTCGCCTCCAACGTGTCCGAGCGCCACCTCGCCAATCTCGAAAGCGGCGTGGGCAACGTCTCCATCCTGGTCCTGCTGCAGATCTCGCAGGCGCTGCGCTGCACGCTGGCCGAACTCATCGGCGACGTGACCACGTCCAGCCCGGAATGGCTGCTGATCCGCGAACTGCTCGAATCCAAGGACGAGGCCGTCCTGCGCAACGTGCGCATCGCCATCGGCGAACTGCTGGGCACGGGCGGCGAAAACGCCCAGCGCAGCTCCCGGATCGCCCTGATCGGCCTGCGGGGCGCGGGCAAGTCGACGCTGGGCAAGATGCTGGCCAGCGACCTGGGCTTCTCGTTCGTCGAGCTGAGCCGGGAAATCGAGAAATTCGCTGGCTGCAGCGTGGCCGAGATCCAGTCGCTCTACGGCATGAACGCCTACCGCCGCTACGAACGCCGCGCGCTGGAAGAAGCCCTGCAGATCTATTCCGAAGCCGTGATCGCCACGCCGGGCGGCCTGGTGTCCGAGCCCTCGACCTTCAACCTGCTGCTGTCCTACTGCACCACCGTCTGGCTGAAGGCCACGCCCGAGGACCACATGAAGCGGGTGATCGCCCAGGGCGACCTGCGCCCCATGTCGGCCAACCCCGAGGCGATGCAGGACCTGAAGAACATCCTGGCGGGGCGGGCGGCGTTCTATTCCAAGGCCGAATTCCACATCAACACCAGCGAACAGCCCCTGCGCCAGACCTTCCAGCTCCTGCGCCAGACCGTCCGCACGGCCATCGACCCCCATCTCCTGGCCACGCCGCTCTGAGGCGGCGCGGGAGGCGCGCAAGCGCCCGGGAGCACCGGGCAGCGCGCAGGGCCGCGCCGGCCGCGCGCTCTTGCCGGCACAGACCGCCGGCGCGGGCCGCCGGCGCCGATCCCGACGCCGGACTCAGTAGGTCTCGAAGTGCAGGCGGCCCTGCGCCTTCAGTTCGGCGTGCACGTCCGGCCAGCGCTGCCCGCCGGCCTCGACCACGCTCCTGAGCGCGTCCAGGGAGCCCAGCTCCATGCCCTTGAGGCCGCAGACGTAGATGTGCGTCTCGGGCTGCTGCAGCAGCGCCCAGACGTCCTCGGCGCGTTCGCGCAGCAGGTCCTGGACGTAGCGCTTCGGCTGGCCGGGTTCGCGCGACAGGGCCAGGTTGATGTCGATGAAATCCTTGGGCAGCCGCATCAGCGGCCCGAAATACGGCAGCTCCCGCTGCGTCCGGGCGCCGAAGAACAGCATCAGCCGGCCGCGGTATTCGTCGGTCCGGGCCAGGCGGCGGCAGCGTTCGGTCATGGCGCGCATGGGGGCCGAACCGGTGCCGGTGCAGATCATCAGCAGATTGGCCTCCGCCAGGTTCGGCATCAGGAAGGTGCTGCCCAGGGGCCCGATGACCCGCACGCTGTCGCCCCGGCGCAGGTCGCAGAGATAGTTCGAGCACACGCCGCGCACCGCGCGGCCGTCGTAGTCCCGGGTGACGCGCTTGACCGTGATCGACAGGTTGTTGTAGCGCGGCCGCTCGCCGTCCCGGGGGCTGGCGATGGAATACTGCCGCGCGTGATAGGGCCGCCCGCGGGCGTCCTCGCCGGGCGGGAAGATGGCGACGGACTGCCCTTCCAGGACGGGAAAGGGCAGCCGGCCGAAATCCAGCACGATATGGTGGATGTCGCTTTCCGCGCTGTCCTCGGTGATCCGGTAATTGCCCACCACGGTCGCCGTGGCGGCGTGCTGGTGCGTGTACAGGTTGACGTAGGGATGGGCGGCGGACCAGGGCGGCACGCCGGAGCCCGCCGAGGTCGAGGGCGTGCCGTCCAGCACGGATTCCTCCGCGGCCTGCCCGGCGCCGTCCGCGGCGCGCGCCGCCTGCGCGCCGTCCTCGTCAGCGGCGTCTTCCTCCAGCCCTTCGGGCAGGGGCTGCTCCTCGGGCAGGGCGCTCCAGCCGAACTGCTCTTCGATCGAATAGGCCTCGTCGGCCAGCACCCGGATCCAGTTGTCGATCGCGCCCGTCGGGCACACCGGCAGGCAGGCCATGCAGCTGCGGCAGACGTCCGGCCGCACGACGTAGTTGCTGGCGTCGTGGGTGATGGCGTCGATGGGACAGGCTTCCTCGCAGGAATTGCAGCGGATGCAGATTTCCGGATCGATCAGATGCTGTTTCATGACCGACGCTCGGGTCGCTACCGTCATGATGATTCTCCCGATTGGATGGGGGCCGCCCGCCACGCGGGCGGCCCGGCGGCGGTCAGTTGAAGCGCACGTACTCGAAATCGACCGGCTGGCGGTTGATGCCGATGACCGGCGGCGCGATCCAGTTGGCGAACTGGCCGGGCACCGTCACCCGCCCCATCAGCGAGGCCACGAAGGCGCGGTCCTCGTCGGTCGCCAGCCACTCGTTCTGGTGCAGGCGCCACTGCTCCTCGGTGAGGACCTGGCCCTCGGGAGACACGCGCACGTCCGCGAGCGCGCCGATCTTGCGGTTGAAGGCCTTGTGGGGGATCCGGAGGCGGAATTCGATGCCGTGCTTCTCCAGCACCTTGTTCCAGCGGGCGACGCCGCTGGCGGCGTCGCGGATGTAGTCGTCGCGCAGCACCTCGTTCAGGGCGTTGAGCATCGGCACCTCGATTTCCCGCAGCTGGCCGTCGGCGACCGAGAGGATGCGGTAGGCGTCGTTCTTCAGCTGGTGGTCGTCGGTGCGCTTGCCTTCCTCGAAGCGCCCCTTCAGGCCCGCGCTGTAGTACATGGCCGCATTGGAGGACTGGTCGGCGCCGAACAGGTCGATCGTGACGCTGAAATGGAAGTTCAGGTAGCGCTGGATGGTCGGCAGGTCGATCACGCCCGCGGCGCGCAGGGTGGCCGGGTCGTCGGTCTTGAGCTGGTTCATGACCTCGGCCGTCCGCTGGACGATGCGCGACACGCCGGACTCGCCCACGAACATGTGGTGCGCCTCCTCCGTCAGCATGAAGCGGGTCGTGCGCGCCAGGGGGTCGAAGCAGGATTCCGCCAGGGCGCAGAGCTGGAACTTCCCGTCCCGGTCGGTGAAGTAGGTGAACATGTAGAAGGCGAGCCAGTCGGGCGTCTTCTCGTTGAAGGCGCCGAGGATGCGCGGGCTGTCCTCGCTGCCGGAATTGCGCTGCAGCAGGGCGTCGCCTTCTTCCCGTCCGTCGCGGCCGAAATAGCGGTGCAGCAGGTACACCATGGCCCAGAGGTGGCGCCCTTCCTCGACGTTCACCTGGAACAGGTTGCGCAGGTCGTAGAGCGACGGCGCGGTCAGGCCCAGGTGGCGCTGCTGCTCGACCGAGGCCGGCTCGGTGTCCCCCTGGGTCACGATGATCCGGCGCAGGTTCGCCCGGTGCTCGCCCGGGACCTCCTGCCAGACGTCCTTGCCGATGTTGTCGCCGAAGTGGGCCTTGCGCTCGCCGTCGCGCGGGGTGAGGAAGATGCCCCAGCGGTAGTCCGGCATCTTGACGTAGTCGAAATGCGCCCAGCCGTCGGGCTTCACGCTGACCGCCGTGCGCAGGTAGACGTCGGCGGTCTGGGAGTTTTCCGGGCCCATGGTCTGCCACCAGTTGAGGTAATTGGGCTGCCAGTGCTCCAGGGCGCGCTGCAGGACGCGGTCCTCGGACAGGTTGACGTTGTTGGGGATTTTGTCGGAATAGTTGATGCCGGACATGAGGTGTCTCCTTGGATGGGGGAAGGGCCCGGGTCAGACGCGGTTCCAGTCGAAATCCGCCTTCTCGCCCTTGCCGTACAGCTTCAATGCGCCTTTGTCTCCCGAGGCGTTCGGGCGATAGAAGATCCAGTTCTGCCAGGCCGTCAGGCGGCCGAACACGCGGGTCTCCATGGATTCCTCGCCGCCGAAGCGCAGGTTGGCCTCCAGCCCGGTGAGGGCGTCGGGCGACAGCGCGGCCCGCTCCTCGACCACCAGCCGGATCTCGCTTTCCCAATCCAGGCTGTCCACGGCGAAGGTGACCAGGCCCAGCGCCTCGGCCTGCGCGGCGGACAGCGGCGCGCCGGCCTGGCCGCGCACGGCCTCCAGCGGCGCCTGCTCGCCATGGAAGCGCGCCCGCAGGCGGCCCTGGCCGCTCACCATGGGGTAGTGGCCGAAGTTCAGCGTGGTCACGCCGATCGCCGCCGGCGCGTCGGCGTCGGGATCGTCCAGCATGTAGCTGCGGTCGCAGGCCAGGGCCACTTCCAGCAGGGTGCCCACGAAGCACGAGCCGGGCTCGATCAGGGCGAACAGGGAGCGGGACGTGACGTCCAGCCGCGCCAGCGTGCGCCGCAGCATGCCCAGGGTCTCGCGGACGAACCAGTGCTCGCCGGCGAAGCGCTGCAGCACCTCGTCCACCGCGCGGACGCGCTCCGGGTCGCCCGCGCTGCGGAACACCCAGGTGCCGATGTCGGGCTCGTTGGTCCTCAGCTGCAGGATCGCGTCGTCCAGTTCGCGGGCGAACGCCAGCGGCCACCAGTCGGCGCCCTGCGCCAGAATGCCCTCGATACCGTCGGGCGTGCCGGCCTCGGGGCCGCGCAGCAGCCAGTAGGCGACGCGCTGCGCGCGATCGATCCGCACCTCGACGTGGCGATAGCCGAGGCTGTCGGGCCCGTCCGCGCGCGCCAGCGGCGTCAGCGGCACCCCTTTCCCGTCGGCCGGCCGGTCGCTGCCGGCGGCCAGCGCGCGCGCGCGCTGACCGACTTCCTCATGGAAGCGGGCCGGCTTGACCAGATCGTCGACCAGCCGCCAGGCCTTGGCGCGCTGGCCGCGGACGCCCTCGACGAGGGTGCAGAAGATGTCCGCATGGTCGTGGCGGACCTTGCGCTTGTCGGTGACGCGCGTCAGGCCGCCGGTGCCGGGCAGCACGCCCAGCAGGGGCACCTCCGGCAGCGAGACCGACGAGGAGTTGTCGTCGATCAGCAGGATCTCGTCGCACGCCAGGGCGAGCTCGTAGCCGCCGCCGGCGCAGGCGCCGTTGAGCGCCGCGAGGAACTTCAGCCCGCCATGGCGGCTGGAATCCTCGATGCCGTTGCGCGTCTCGTTGGTGAACTTGCAGAAATTGACCTTCCAGGCATGCGAGGACAGGCCCAGCATGAAGATGTTGGCGCCCGAGCAGAAGATCCGGTCCTTCAGGCTGGTGATCACGACGGCGCCGACTTCCGGGTGCTCGAAGCGGATCCGCTGCAGGGCGTCGTGCAGTTCGATGTCCACGCCCAGGTCGTAGGAATTGAGCTTCAGCTTGTAGCCGGGCTTCAGCCCGCCGTCTTCGGCCACGTCCATGGCCAGGGTCGCGACGGGGCCATCGAACGACAGGACCCAGTGCCGGTACTGGCTGGGCTCGGTGCGGAATTCGATGCGGGGCGCGGCGTTCGTCATGATGCAGTCTCCATAAATCCATGAATCGGTGACATGAAAAATAATTCATCAAGTCCAGTTTTTTGCATCATATTGCATGTTTTGATCGGAGTCAAGAAGCGTGGGACACCTCGCTTTTTCCTGCCCTATACGTACAGCCCCTTTCGCCCCAGAGGCGCCACGCTCAAGGATATGCAACATAATCCCATCAAGGAAAACCCTAGACTCGATCTTGATATGCACTATATTGCTTGACAGCGAAAAATAAAAATTTTAAGTTTGATCCATCCCGCACAACGAACCGCACGACAAACCGGACATGGACATGGACATGAGCAGCGACACGAGCACGGATACGAGCAGGGACACGGATACGGGCCCGACGGATACGGGTACGGACGGGGGCGTCGCGGCCCTGCACCGCCTGATCCGCCCCGTCACCGACTTCATTGGCGCGCAGCCCCTGGACGCCGCCCTAGGCGAACGGCTGAACCGGCGCTTCCCGGCCGACGGCCCACTTTACGCGCAGGTGCTGGACCTCTGCCGCGCGGGTCTGCGCGAAGGCTGGATCTGCCCGCGCGAGCACGGCGGCATCCGCTACGGCCGGGTCATCCCGCCCGACCAGGCCCTGGGCGGCTTCTCGGTGGACATCGTGCTCATGAAGGACATCGCCGGCCCGCGCCACCGCCATCCTCTCGGCGAGATCGACCTGATCCTGCCCGTATCCGGGCCGTCCGGGCCGGCGCGGTTCGACGGCCATCCCGCCGGCTGGCTGGTCTACGGGCCGGATTCGGTCCACCGCCCCACGGTGTCCTCGGGCGAGGCCTTCGTGCTCTACCTCCTGCCCCAGGGGCAGATCGACTTCCACTGACCCTCTCCAGGGCCCTCCCCACCCGATACCTCCCCACCACGATGATCGAACTCAAGAACCACAGCCAGGGTCGATGGCGGCCCGTCAGCGGACGCCCGGCCGTCCTCGCCGATCCCGTGCTCGGCACCGGACTCGCGCACGCGGGCGCGGCGGACATCGACATGGCCGCCTGCTACGCCTGGGCCCGCGAGCGGGGCGGCCCGGCCCTGCGGGCCCTGCGCTACCCGCAGCGCGCGGAGCTGCTGGACCGCATCGCGCGCACGCTGCAGCGGCACCGCGACAAGTATTTCGAGATCTCCCTGCAGAATTCGGGCACGGTCAAAAACGACAGCGCGGTGGACGTGGACGGCGCCCTCTACACGCTGGGCCACTACGCCCGGCTGGGCGCCGGCCTGCCCGACGCGCACCACCTGCCGGACGGCGCCCCCGAGGCCCTGAGCCGCGACGGCGCGTTCGCCAGCCAGCACGTCCTGGTTCCCTCGCGCGGCGTGGCCCTGCTGATCAACGCCTTCAACTTTCCCGCCTGGGGCCTCTGGGAAAAGGCCGCGCCGGCCCTGCTGTCCGGCGTGCCCATCGTGGTCAAGCCGGCCACGGCCACCGCCTGGCTGACGCACGAGATGGTCGCCGACGTCATCGAGGCGGACATCCTGCCGCCGGGCGCCCTGAGCATCGTCTGCGGCCGCCCCGAAGGGCTGCTGGACGCGCTGGAGCCGCTGGACACGGTCTCGTTCACCGGCTCGGCCGACACCGCGGCCGCGCTGCGCGGCCATCCCCGCATCGCGCGCGACGGCGCGCGCCTGAACGCCGAGACCGACAGCGTGAACAGCGCCATCCTCGGTCCCGACGCCGGCGAGGCCGCCATCGGGCTGCTGGTGCGCGAGACGGTCCGCGAAATGACCGTCAAGTCCGGGCAGAAGTGCACGGCCATCCGGCGCATCCTGGTGCCGCAGGCGCACTACGACGCCATCGGCGCCCGCATCGCGGAAAAGCTGGGGAGAATCGCCGTCGGCGATCCGCGCGACCCCGGCGTGCGCATGGGCAGCCTGGTCAGCCGCACGCAGCGCGACGCCGTGGAAGCCGGCATCCGCCAGCTCGCGCAATCGTGCGACGTGCTGTTCGACGGCGCCCGCCGCAGCGCCGTGCAGGCGCCGCCCGACAGCGCCTGCGTGGCGCCCGTGCTGTTCGGCACCCGCGATCCGGACGGCCATCCCGACGTCCACCGGACCGAGGTCTTCGGCCCCGTGGCCACCCTGATTCCCTACCGCGACGCCGCGCACGCCCTGGACCTGGCGCGGCGCGGCATGGGGTCGCTGGTGGCCTCCGTCTACGCCGAGGATCCGGGTTTCCTCGCCGAGGCAGCCGCGCGGCTGGCGGAAAGCCATGGCCGCGTCCACCTGGTCAGCCCCGAAGTCGCCGAATCGCACACCGGCCACGGCAACGCCATGCCGCAGTCCAGCCACGGCGGCCCGGGCCGCGCCGGCGGCGGCGAGGAACTGGGCGGCGCACGGGCCCTGCGGCTCTACCACCGCCTGTCCGCGATCCAGGGCTGGACGGGCGCCCTGGCCCGGATGGCGCCCGCCTGATCCCGCACGGTCCGCCCGCCCGATCCCGCCCGCGCATCCGGCGGCGGCGAACGGCACAGCAGCAAAACAGAACAGAACATTTTTGGAGACATCGCATGGAAACCTGCCCCGCACGCCTGAATTTCGCCGACCACCTGGTCAGGCTGAACGCCGGCCGCGCATCCAAGGCCGCCTACATCGACGGCGAACGCAGCCTCAGCTACGCCGAGCTGGCGCAGCGCATCGCCCGCTTCGCCGGCGCGCTGCGCGGACTCGGCATCCACCGCGAGGAGCGGGTGCTGCTGCTGATGCACGACACCACCGACTGGCCGGTCGCCTTCCTGGGCGCGCTGCAGGCGGGCGTCGTCCCGGTCGCCGTCAATACGCTGCTGACGGTCGAGGACTACGCCTACATGATCGAGAACAGCCGCTGCCAGGCGGCCATCCTCTCGGCTCCGCTGCTGGGCACGCTCCAGGCGGCCCTCGCCAGGACCGCCCGCCACGAAGTCCGGCACGTCGTGATCTCCCGCCCCGAGGGGCCGTTGGCCGAGGGGCTGCTGGACTTCGACGCGCTGGTCGAAGGGGCGCCGGCGCTGCCGGCGGCCGATACCCAGGCAGACGAAATCGCCTTCTGGCTCTATTCGTCCGGCTCCACCGGCCAGCCCAAGGGCGTCGTGCACACGCACGGCAATCTCTGGCACACGGCCGAGCTGTACGGCAAGCCCATCCTGGGCGTGCGCGAGGACGACGTCGTCTTTTCCGCCGCCAAGCTGTTCTTCGCCTACGGCCTGGGCAACGGCCTGACCTTTCCCCTGTCGGTGGGCGCCACCACCATCCTCATGAAGGACCGGCCCACGCCGGACGCGGTCTTCGAGCGCCTGACCCGCTACCGGCCGACGGTCTTCTGCGGCGTCCCGACGCTGTTCGCCAGCATGCTGGCCTCGCCCCACCTGCCCGCGCGCGAGCAGGTCGCCATGCGGATCTGCGCCTCGGCGGGCGAGGCGCTGCCCCGGGAGCTGGGCGAACGCTACACGCAGCACTTCGGCTGTCCGATCCTCGACGGCATCGGCTCGACCGAGATGCTGCACATCTTCCTGTCGAACCAGCCCGGCGGCATCCGCTACGGCACCACGGGCAAGCCGGTGCCGGGCTACGAGGTGGAACTGCGCGACGAGGCCGGAGCGGCCGTGCCGCCGGGCACGATCGGCGACCTGTACATCAAGGGCCCGAGCGCGGCGCTGATGTACTGGAACAACCGCGACAAGTCCCGCGACATCTACCGCGGCGCCTGGCTCAAGAGCGGCGACAAGTACACCTGCGACGCGGACGGCTACTACACCTACGCCGGCCGCAGCGACGACATGATCAAGGTGAGCGGCCAGTACGTGTCGCCCGTCGAGGTCGAGAGCGTGCTGGCCCGCCACCCTTCGGTGCTGGAGGCCGCCGTGATCGGCGCGCCCGACGCCGACGGCCTGACCAAGACCGTCGCCTACGTGGTGCTGCGCCCCGGCGTCGTCCAGGACGAGCGCACCGAGCCCGAGCTCAAGGACTTCGTGAAACGGAACCTGGCGCCCTTCAAGTACCCGCGCTCCATCTGCTTCCTGGACGAGCTGCCCAAGACCGCCACGGGCAAGATCCAGCGGTTCCGCCTGCGGCAGCAATGCGAGGTCGAACGTGCATGAACACGATCCCGCCGCACCGCCGGAGCGCCGTCCCATGAGCCCGGCCCCCGCGCCCGGCGCCCCGGGATTCCAGGCCATCCGGTTCCAGGGGCGCGCACTGGACATCGAATACCGGATCATCCCCGCCGCCCGGCCGGACGCGGAGTGGCTGGTGTTCCTGCACGAGGGCCTGGGCTCGCTGTCCATGTGGAAGGACTGGCCCGAGCGGCTGTGCGCGGCCGTGCAGTGCCGCGGCCTGGTGTATTCGCGCGCCGGCTACGGCGCCAGCACGCCGCGGGCGCCCGGGGAGCGCTGGCCGGTCGAATTCATGCACCGGCAGGCGGACGAGGCGCTGCCGGCGCTGCTGGACGCGCTGGGGCTCGGAGCGGAAAAACCCATCCTCTTCGGCCACAGCGACGGGGCGTCGATCGCCCTGCTCCACGCCGCCCTGCACCCCGGTCGGGTCCGGGCCGTCGCGGTCGCGGCCCCGCACATCTTCGTCGAGGACGTCACCCTCGCCAGCATCGAGCGGGCCCGCGCCGCCTACCTGCACACCGATCTGCCGCACCGGCTGGGGCGCTACCACCAGGACCCCGATTCGGCGTTCTGGGGGTGGAACGACGTCTGGCTCGACCCAGCCTTCCGCGACTGGAACATCGAGCCGGCCCTGGCGGACATCCGCTGCCCGGTCCTCGCCATCCAGGGGCGGGACGACGAATACGGCACCCTGAAGCAGATCTACGGCATCCGGCGCAAGCTGCCGCAGACCGAGCTGTGCATCATCGAGCAGTGCGGGCATTCGCCCCACAAGGATCAGCCCGCGGCGGTGCTGGAGGCCATGGCGGCCTTCGTCGGCCGGCTGCGGGACTCACGCGGATGAAGGTCCGCCCCTCTGCATGACAAAGAAACCAAGGAGTAGACACATGCGCAAACTGCTGATCGGCGCCGCCCTGGCCGCCGCCCTGGGAACCTCGGCCGCGCCGGCCGCGGCCGCCGTCAAGGTGGGCCTCATGCTGCCCTACAGCGGCACCTACGCGGCCCTGGGCGAGGCCATCGAGAACGGCTTCAGGCTCTACCTGCAGGAACAGGGCGGCACACTCGCCGGGCAGGACATCGAGTTCTTCAAGGTGGACGACGAATCCGATCCCTCCAAGGCCTCCGAGAACGCCAACCGCCTGATCCGGCGCGACCAGGTGGACGTCCTGGTGGGCACCGTGCACTCGGGCGTGGCGCTGGCCCTGGCCAAGGCGGCCAAGGAATCCGACACCACCCTCATCATCCCGAACGCGGGCGCCGACGCCCTCACCGGATCGCTGTGCAGCGAGCAGGTCTTCCGGACGTCCTTCACCAACTGGCAGCCGGGCTTCGCCATGGGGGCGGTCGCCGCCGACAAGGGCTACAAGAAGGCCGTGACCATCACCTGGAACTACGCCGCCGGCAAGGAGGCCACCGACGGCTTCAAGGACGGCTTCGAGCGCAAGGGCGGCAAGGTGGTCAAGCACCTGTCCCTGCCCTTCCCCAAGGTGGAGTTCCAGCCCCTGCTCACCGAGATCGCCGCGCTCGAACCCGACGCGGTCTTCACCTTCTTCGCCGGCGGCGGCGCCGTGAAGTTCGTGCAGGACTACGCGGCCTCGGGCCTGGGCAAGACCATCCCCCTGCTGGGCAGCGGCTTCCTGACCGACGGCACGCTGAAGGCGCAGGGCGAGGCGGCGCAGGGCCTGCTCACGACGCTGCACTACGCCGACGGCCTGGACACCCCCCGCGACAACGCCTTCCGCGCGCACTACGCCCAGGCCTACGGCGGCGCCCAGCCCGACGTCTACGCCGTCCAGGGCTACGACGCCGCGCAGCTGCTGGCCGCCGGCCTGGCGGCCGCCCAGGGCGACGCCGGCAGGAAGGACGTCCTGCGCCAGGCCATGCGCGACGCGACGATCGACAGCCCGCGCGGCGCCTTCAAGCTCTCCAAAGCCGGCAATCCCGTCCAGGACATCTACCTGCGCGAGGTCCGGGGCGACCGGAACCAGGTGGTCGGCGTCGCCAGCAAGGCGCTGGCCGATCCGGCCCGCGGCTGCCGGCTGTAAGCGCAGGACCCGCCAGGAGACCCCACCGTGGACCCGACCATCTTCCTGATCCAGTGCCTCAACGCGATCCAGTACGGCCTGCTGCTGTTCCTGGTCGCCAGCGGACTGACGCTCATCTTCGGCATCATGGGCATCATCAACCTGGCCCACGGCAGCTTCTACATGGTCGGCGCCTACATGGCCTTCGCGCTCCAGCCCGTGGTCGGCCCGTTCCTGGGCGGCGGCTTCGCCGCCACCCTCCTGGCCTGCGTGGTCCTGGCCGCGGCGCTGGGCTACGTCCTGGAATGGGCCTTCTTCAGCTACCTGTACACGCGCGACCACCTCCAGCAGGTCCTGATGACCTACGGACTGATCCTGGTGTTCGAGGAACTGCGCAGCATCCTGGTCGGCAACGACGTGCACGGCATCGCGCCGCCCGAATGGCTCGGCGGCTCCATCCCCCTGGGCGGGGTGATGACCTACCCCGTCTACCGGCTGTTCATTTCCGCGGTCTGCCTGGCGGTCGCCGGCCTGCTGTACTGGGTGCTGAGCCGCACCCGGCTGGGCATGGCGATCCGCGCGGGCGCCAGCAACCGCGAGATGGCCGGCTCGCTGGGCATCGACATCGACCGCCTGTTCCGCGTCGTCTTCGCGCTCGGCGTGGCCCTGGCGGCCCTGGCCGGCGCGATCGCCGCGCCCGTGAGCTCGGTCTACCCGGGCATGGGCCACGCCGTCCTCATCATCAGCTTCGTCGTGGTGGTGATCGGCGGCATCGGATCGATCCGGGGCGCCTTCCTGGCGGCGATGCTGGTGGGCGCCGTGGACACCTTCGGCCAGGTCCTGTTTCCCCAGGCTTCGGGGATGCTGGTCTACCTGCTGATGGCCGCCATCCTGCTGCTCAAGCCCGAAGGGCTCTTCAAGCAAGGCTGAGACATGCGATACCGTATACGCCCCGCACTGCTGCTGGCGCCCGCCGGCCTGCTCCTCGCCGCCCTGGCGCCCTGGGTCCTGGACGGCTACCATGCCGGACTGGCGATCAAGATCATGATCTACGCGCTCTTCGCCCTCAGCCTGCAGCTGCTGGTGGGCGGCGCGGGCCTGATCAGCCTGGGCCACGCCGCCTTCTTCGGCATCGGCGCCTACGCCGCCGCGCTGCTGTCGCCCGAATCGGGGCCGGCGAATTTCTTCTGGCTCATCCCCTGCGTCGTGGCGCCCGCCATGGCCTACGCCGCGCTCACCGGCGCGCTGGCCCTGCGCACCCGCGGGATCTATTTCATCATGATCACCCTGGCCTTCGCCCAGATGGCCTACTACGTCTTCCACGACACCGAGGCGGGCGGCGGCAGCGACGGGATCTACCTGTATTTCCGCCCGGAATGGCGCATCGGCGGCCACACCCTGCTGAACGTCGACGGCCCCCATGCGTTCTACCTGTTCACGCTGGCCGTACTCGCCCTGGCCTGGCTGTTCCTGGCCATGCTGATGCGCTCGCGCTTCGGCGCGGCGCTGACCGGCATCCGCATCAACGAGCAACGCATGCGCGCGGCCGGCTACGCGACCTTCTCCTACAAGTTCACCGCCTACGTGCTGGCCGCGGGGCTGGCCGCGCTGGCGGGCATGCTCTACGCGGCCAAGGACGGCTTCGTCAATCCCGAGCTGCTGGCCTGGGAGCAGTCGGGCCTGGTGCTGCTGATGGTCATCCTGGGCGGCCTCGGCCGCCTGGGGGGCGCGGTCGCCGGCGCGGCCGCGCTGACGCTCCTGCAGGAAGCCTTCCAGTCGGAGGCCCTGTTCGGCGGCCTGGCGTCCCATTGGCACCTGCCCTTCGGGCTGAGCATCATCGCCCTGGTCGCCCTGCTGCCCCGCGGCCTGGCCGGCCTGCTGGACCGGCCGGGCGTCCGGATCGCTTCCGGCGCTTCCGGGTCCGCCGGGTCCGCCGCACCCGGCCCCCGCTCCGCCGGCCGGACCGGCGCCGCTCCCGAATCCGCCCCGCAAACCACCTACAGGCCACAGCCATGACCCAGCCCCTGCTTTCCGCAAGAAACGTCTCGCGCCGATTCGGCGGGCTCGTCGCCCTGGACGGCGTCTCGATCGACCTGTCGCCGGGCGCCATCCACGCCGTGATCGGCACCAACGGCGCCGGCAAATCGACCCTGGTCCACATCCTGTCGGGAGAACTGGCCCCCAGCGGGGGCGAGATCCTCATGGACGACCAGGACGTCACGCACTGGACGCAGCCGCGCCGCGCCCAGGCGGGCCTGGGCCGCAGCTACCAGCGCACCACGGTGTTCCCCGCCCTGTCGGTCCACGAGAACTGCCGCCTGGCGGCGCAGGCCCGATGCCAGAAATTCTGGCACTGGACCCACCCGGCCCGCCGCTGCAGGCAGTCCAACGAAGCGGCGGACCGCGCCCTGGAGCAGGCCGGGCTGACGGACCTGCGGGACCGCGTCGCGGCCTCCCTGTCGCACGGCAAGAAGCGCCAGCTCGAAATCGCCATGAGCCTGAGCACCCGCCCCCGGGTGCTGCTGCTCGACGAACCCCTGGCCGGCATGGGTCCGGAGGAGACGGAGCGGATGCTGGACCTGCTGAGCGCGCTGCGCGCCGACCACGCCATCCTGCTGATCGAGCACGACATGGACGCGGTCTTCAAGGTGTCGGACACGATCACGGTGATGGTCAACGGCGCCGTGATCGCCCGCGGCGATCCCGCGTCGATCCGCGGCAACGCCGCGGTCCAGGCCGCCTATCTGGGAGACGAGGCCCCATGCCTGCACTGATCGAAGCCGCGGGGCTGGACACCTACTACGGCGAGAGCCACATCATCCGCGCGGTGGACCTGCGCATCGACGCGGGCGAGTCGGTCGGCCTGCTGGGACGCAACGGCATGGGCAAGACCACGCTGATCCGCACCCTGGTCGGCCACGTCCGGCCCGCCCGGGGCACGATCACGATCCGCGGGCGGGCGGCGCCCCGGCAGCCGCACCGGATCGCGCGGCTGGGCATCGCCTACGTCCCGGAGGGCCGCGGCATCTTCCCCAATCTCAGCGTGCGCGAGAACCTGCTGGTCGCCGCCCGTCCGGGCCATTCCCGCCGGAGCGACTGGAGCTGCGAGCGCGTCCTGGCGCTCTTTCCCCGGCTCGGGGAACGCCTGGCGCACGGGGGCGGCCAGCTCTCGGGCGGCGAGCAGCAGATGCTGGCGATCGGCCGCGCCCTCATGACCAATCCGGACGTGCTGATCCTGGACGAGGCCACCGAGGGCCTGGCGCCGCTGGTGATCGCCGAGATCTGGCGCGTGATCCGCGAGGTCCGCGCCACGGGCGTCTCGACGCTCATCGTCGACCGGAACTACGGCAAGGTGCTGGCCCACACGGACCGCTGCCTGATCCTGCAGAAGGGCGAGGTCGTGGCCGAGGGCGGCAGCGCGGCGATGGCCGCCCGGACGGAGGATCTCAGGCGCTACCTGGGCGTCTGATCCCCAGGCCCTGGAAGGTCGCCGCCGCCCGCCCGATCCGGTCGTTGACCGCCTGCCAGGCGGGCTCCGCCGGCGGGCGCTCCAGCACGATCCCGTCGTAGCCGCGGACGTCCAGCCGGCGCAGCAGCGCGTACAGGTCGCGGGCATAGCCACGCGGGTCGGCGGGCACGGCCACCCAGTCCACGCCGGGCCATTGCGGCAGTTCCCCGCCGTCCTCGAACACCACGGCGGCCAGGCGCGCGCCGCCGAGGCCGCCGCGCAGCCAGTCGAGCAGGGCCGCGCGGTCCATCAGGGCGAGCGGCGTGCGCGGCGCGTAGTGCGCCTTGAGCGAGCCCGACACGCGGGGCGCCGCCGCGTCGGGCAGCGCCGGGGCCACGCCCAGCACCTCGGCGATCTGCGCGGCGGTGACGTGGCCGGGGCGCAGCAGCACGGGGCCGACGCCCCGGTCGAGGCGCGACAGGTCGAGAATCGTGGACTCGATGCCGACTTCGGAAGGACCGCCTTCGAGGATCATCAGCGCCTGCTCGTCCAGGTCGGGGAATTCGCCGCGCACGTGGTCGGCGCGCGTGGGCGAGACCTGGCCGAACTGGTTGGCCGACGGCGCCGCCACCCCGCCGCAGCCGTGCGGCTTGAGGACGGCGAAGGCGTGCAGCAGCCGCTGCGCCACCGGATGCGAGGGGCAGCGCAGGCCGATGCTGTCCTGGCCGCCGCTCACCGTGCCCGGGATGCGGGCCGCGCGCGGCAGGATCAGGGTCAGCGGCCCCGGCCAGAAGGCCGCCATCAGCCGGCGGGCCTCGAGCGGGATCGAGGCCGCCCAGTAGCCCGGGTCCGTGTCCGGCGCCAGGTGGACGATGACGGGGTGGTCGGCCGGCCGCCGCTTGGCGGCGTAGATGCGCGCGACCGCCTCGGGGTTTTCCGCGTCGGCCCCCAGGCCGTAGACGGTCTCGGTCGGGAAGGCCACCAGCCGGCCCTGGGCCAGCCGCTGGGCGGCCTCCAGGATCCGGGCGGGGCCGGCTTCGGCGCGCGCCGCGTCCGTACCGGGCGCGGCCGTCTCGCCCGCGCCGGGACGCGGCCCGGCCGCCTCCGCCGCGTTTGCGCGCGGACCAGGGCGCGGATCAGGCATCGGCATCGGGCAGCCCCAGCACGGCCGACACCCGGGCGATGCGCTCGCGCAGCTGCGCGGCGTCCGCGCCGAGGATGTTCACATGGCCCATCTTGCGGGCGCGGCGTGCCTCGGACTTGGCGTACAGGTGCAGGCGGGTGCCGGGCACCGCCAGCACGCCGGCCCAGTCGGGCTCGCGCCGCCGGCCCTGCGCGTCGAACCACAGGTCGCCCAGCAGATTGAGCATGGCGGCCGGCCGCAGCAAGGCGGTGTCGCCCAGCGGCAGCCCGGCCATGATGCGCGCCTGCTGCTCGAACTGGCTCACCAGGCAACCGTCCTGGGTGTAGTGGCCGCTGTTGTGCGGGCGCGGCGCCATCTCGTTGGCCAGCACGCGGCCATCGCGCAGCACGAAGAATTCCACGCACAGCACGCCGTGGTAGTCCAGGTGGTCGGCCAGGGACAGGGCATGGCCGCGCGCCTGGTCGGCGATCCCGGCCGGCACCGAGCCGTCCGCGACCGCCAGCGCCAGGATGCCGTCCCGGTGGACGTTGCGCGACGGCGGGTAGCTGACGGCGCGGCCGCGCAGGTCGCGCGCCACCACCACCGAGATCTCGTGGTCCAGGGGCTGCAGGGCCTCCAGGATGCAGGGCACGCCGCGCAGCGCGCCGAAGGCCTGGCGGGCCTCGTCGCGCGAGGCCACGCGGACCTGGCCCTTGCCGTCGTAGCCGAAGCGGACGGTCTTGAGGATGCCGGGGAACAGCGCGTCGGGACAGGCGTCCACGTCGGCGGCGCAACGGATGGCCGCATGGGCGGCCACCGGCACGCCCGCCGCCTGGATGTAGGATTTTTCCGCCAGCCGGTCCTGGGCCACCGCCACGGCGTCGCCTGAGGGCGTCGTGATGCGCGAGCGCGCCAGGCGGCGCAGGCTGTCGGCCGGGACGTTCTCGAATTCCGTGGTCACGGCGGCGCAGCGCTGCGCCAGGCGGTCGAGCCCGGCCGCGTCGTCGTAGGCGGCGCGGATGTGCGCGTCGGCCACCATGCCCGCCGGACAGGATTCGTCCGGGTCCAGTACCGCCACGCGGTAGCCCAGGGCCTGCGCGGCCTGGCAGAACATGCGGCCCAGCTGGCCGCCGCCCAGCACGCCCAGCCAGGCGCCGGGAGGCAGCGGCGCGGCGCCCCAGGCCGCGGCGGCCGGGGATGCGGCCGAAGACGCGGCGCCGGCCTCCCGCCGCGCCGTGGGATCCGTGGCCGGCACCTCGCTCATGGCGCCTCCGGCGGCACGACCATGGCGCGCGCGGCCTCGGTCTGGCGCGCGCGGTAGTCCTGCAGCCTGTGCAGCAGCGCGGCGTCGGTCATGGCCAGGTTGGCGATCACGTGCAGGGCGGCGTTGGCCGCGCCCGCCTCGCCGATGGCGAAGGTGCCCACCGGCACGCCGCGCGGCATCTGCACGATGGACAGCAGGGAATCCTCGCCGCGCAGGTAGCGCGAGGGCACGGGCACGCCGAACACCGGCACCGGCGTCAGCGCCGCCATCATGCCGGGCAGATGGGCCGCGCCGCCCGCCCCCGCGACGATGGCGCGCAGGCCGCGTTCCACCGCCCGGGCGCCGTATTCGGCCATGTCCAGCGGCATGCGGTGGGCGGACACGACGCGCGCCTCGTAGGCGATGCCGAATTCGTCGAACACCGCCGCCGCGTGGCGCATCACGTCCCAGTCGCTGGACGAGCCCATGATCAGGCCGGCCAGCGGCGCCGCGCCGGACGCGGACACGGACGCGGAAGAAGACGCGGACGCAGATGCGGACGTGGAGGCGGATGCGGATGCGGATGCAGATGCAGGCGAAGTCATGCCGCGCCCCGCGTGAGGCGCTCCAGGGCTTCGCGGTACTTGGCCGCCGTGCGCTCCAGCACGTCGGCCGGCAGGCGCGGCGCCGGCGCGGTCTTGTCCCAGTCCTGGGTTTCCAGCCAGTCGCGCACGAACTGCTTGTCGAAGGACGGCGGGCTGATGCCCACGGCATAGCCGTCCGCCGGCCAGAAGCGCGAGGAATCGGGCGTCAGGACCTCGTCCATGAGGTGCAGCGTGCCGCGCGCGTCCAGGCCGAACTCGAACTTGGTGTCGGCGATCAGGATGCCCTGGCCGCGGGCGTATTCGGCGGCCTCGGCGTACAGGGCCAGCGTGACGCGGCGCAGTTCGGCCGCCAGGTCGGCGCCCACCTGGGCGACGACGTAGTTGAAATCGACGTTCTCGTCGTGCTGACCGAATTCGGCCTTGGCCGCGGGGGTGAAGATCGGCTCCGGCAGGCGTTCGGCCTGGCGCAGGCCCGGCGGCAGGGCGATGCCGCAGACCGCGCCGGTGGCCTGGTAGTCCTTCCAGCCCGAGCCGATCAGGTAGCCGCGCGCCACCGCCTCGACCAGGATGGGCTCCAGGCGCTTGACCACCATGGCGCGCCCGGCCACCTGCTCGCGTTCGCCGGGGGCGACCACGTCTTCCGGCGCGATGCCGGTGACGTGCGTGGGGATCAGGTGCCCCAGGCGCCCCAGCCAGAATTCGGTCAGGGCCGTCAGGACCTGGCCCTTGCCGGGGATGGGGTCTTCGAGGATCACGTCGAAGGCCGAGATCCGGTCGGTGGCGACGATGAGCAGCTTGTCTTCGCCCACGGCGTACATGTCGCGGACCTTGCCGCGCCCCAGCAGGGGCAGCGACTCGATGGAGGATTGGAGCAGGGCCTTCATTTCAGCTTTATTTCACCAATTGCTTGAGTTCGCCGGCGGCATAGCGCGCAGCCATGTCCGACAGCGGGATCGGCTTGATCCTGGACGCGTGGCCGGCCGTGCCGAACTGCTCGTAGCGCGCCAGGCAGACTTTCTTGGCGGCCTCGCGGGCGGACTTGAGGTATTCGCGCGGGTCGAACTTGGACGGGTTTTCCGCCAGGAAGCGGCGGATCGCGCCGGTCATGGCCAGGCGGATGTCGGTGTCGATGTTGACCTTGCGCACGCCGAACTTGATGGCTTCCTGGAGTTCTTCCACGGGCACGCCGTAGGTTTCCTTCATGTCGCCGCCGAACTGGCGGATCTCGGCCAGCAGTTCCTGGGGCACGCTGGAGCTGCCGTGCATCACCAGGTGGGTGTTGGGCAGGCGGGCGTGGATTTCCTTGATCCGCTGCACCGACAGGATGTCGCCGGTGGGCTTGCGCGTGAACTTGTAGGCGCCGTGGCTGGTGCCCACCGCGATGGCCAGGGCGTCGAGCTGGGTGCGCTTGACGAAGTCGGCGGCCTGCTCGGGATCGGTCAGCAGCTGCTCGCGGGTCATGGTGCCCTCGGCGCCGTGGCCGTCTTCCTTGTCGCCCTTCATGGTTTCCAGGGAGCCCAGGCAGCCCAGTTCGCCTTCCACGGTGACGCCCAGCTTGTGCGCCATGGCGACCACCTGCTGGGTGACGTCGAGGTTGTATTCGTAGGAGGCGATCGTCTTGCCGTCGGACATCAGCGAGCCGTCCATCATGACGCTGGAGAAGCCCAGTTCGATGGCGCCGCGGCACACGTCGGGCGACTGGCCGTGGTCCTGGTGCATGACCACGGGGATGTGCGGATAGGACTCGACGGCGGCCTGGATCAGGTATTTCAGGAAGCCTTCGCCCGCGTACTTGCGCGCGCCGGCCGAGGCCTGCATGATCACGGGGCTGTCGGTCTGGACGGCGGCTTCCATGATGGCCTGGACCTGCTCCAGGTTGTTGACGTTGAACGCGGGAATCCCGTAGCCGTGCTCGGCCGCGTGATCGAGGAGCTGACGCATGGAAACCAGGGCCATGGCTGGACCTCCAGAAAAGAATGGAATGGTGGAAAAAACGGATTCCGGGATTTTAAGGCGGAATGCGAATTGCTGCTGAATGCGCGCCCGCGGCATCCAGGGCGCGAAAACCCCCGGCAAGCCTCGTGCCGCGGGCTTTGGCGCCCGCCCTGTGGGCCGCGGCCGCACGTGAATGCTTATGCGCGGCAGCCATAAGCCCACGCATAAAATGCCCGCTTGCTTTATATTTTGCCTATGGGCCCGCCGACCGGTTCGGACACGGCTGGTCCGCCGGGCGGGTCCGGCACCCATCCGATTCCCGAGTCCGACACCGGAGTGAAAAAACATGGCACACTACCGTATTTTCCGTACCCTCGCCGTGGCCGCCGCCATCGCCCCCATGGCATTCCTGGCCGCTCCCGCAACGGCGGCCGACAGCGTCGCCAAGATCGGGGTGTTCGTGCCGCTGACGGGTGAAAACGCCGAAAACGGCCAGCAGATCCGCAAGGCGGTCGAGCTGTACGTGAACGAATACAACCAGCAGAAGCACGCCCACAAGATCGAGCTGCTGGTGCGCGACGACCGGGGCGAGCCCAAGACGGCCACCAACATCGCCCGCGAATTCGCGCAGGACAAGGACCTGATCGCGGCGGTGGGCAGCTTCACCAGCACCGCGGCCATGGCGGCCGCCCCCATCTTCGACAAGGCCGGCATCCCGCAGATCTCGCCCACCTCGTCGCACCCGGACTTCACCGGCCTGGCCAAGTACGCCTTCCGCGGCACGCCGACCCAGTCCATCGAGGCGGACCGGATCGCCGACTACGTGGCCGACAAGCTCGGCGGCAAGACCGCCGCCATCGTCTACCGCCAGGACGACTGGGGCAACTCGGCCGCCAAGGTCTTCCAGAAGAGCTTCGAGGCCAAGGGCGGCACCATCGTGGCCGCCGAGGCCGTGGCGCCCGACACCCGCGACCTGCGCACGCTGGTCACGGTCCTGAAGGAAAAGAACCCCGACAGCGTCTACGTGGCCCTGCATTACGCCAGCGCCGCCGTCCTGGCGCAGCGCATGAAGGCCGCGGGCTGGAATCCCAAGGTCATCACGTCCACCGCGCTGTACACGCACCAGCTCGTCGAGCTCGCCGGCAACGACGCCGTGGAAAACTGGCACGTGCCCGCCTTCTTCTTCGCCGAAAGCAAGGAGCCGGTGGTGCAGAACTTCGTGGCCGCCTACAAAAAGGCCTACGACCAGACGCCCAACGCCTTCGGCGCGGTGGGCTACGACTCGATCGCCATGATCGGCACCGCGCTGGACGACGTTCCCGGCAGCGGCACCGAAGGCCGCAAGGCGCTGGGCGACAAGCTGTTCGAGGTGCAGGTGCGCGGCACCACCGGCCAGATGAAATTCGACGCGAACGGCGACATCGACAAGACCATCACCTGGCTCGAAATCAAGGGCGGCAAGTTCGTGCAGGCTCCCTGAACCCCACGCCGCCTCAGCACCATGGTCGTCCTGATCGAGCAGTTCATCAATGGCCTGGCCATCGGCAGCGTGTATGCCATCGTGGCGCTGGGCTTCGCCCTGGTGTTCGGGGTGGCCAAGGTCGTCAACTTCGCCCAGGGCTCGCAGGTCATGGCGGGCGCCTACCTGGTGTGGGCCGGCACCGCGCTCTGGGGCCTGCCGCTCTGGGCCGCCTTCCTGGCGGCCCTGGCCGGCTCCGTCCTGATCGCCCTGCTGATCGACCTGATCGCCGTCGAATGGCTGGGCGATTCGGCCGAGATCGCCCCCCTGCTGAGCACCCTGGCCCTGTCCTTCATGCTCGATCAGGGGGTGCGCCTGATCTGGTCGCCCGACCCGGTCGCCTTCCCCAACCCCTACGCCGGCATCAGCCTGCAGGCCGGTCCGCTGTACTTCGGCGCCACCGACCTGGTCATCCTGGCCGTCACCCTCGCCTTCATGGCGGTCTTCAGCCTGCTGCTCAAGTTCAGCTGGCTGGGGCGCTCCATCCGCGCGGCGGCCCAGGACGCCGTGGCCGCCCAGCAGATGGGGGTGCGCACGGGTCCGGCCAAGCTGGCCGTGTTCGCCCTCTCGGGCGGGCTGGGCGCCCTGGGCGGGGTGCTGGTGGGCATGTACTTCCAGCAGATCGACCCGTCCATGGGCCTGCCGTTCGGCCTGAAGGGCTTTGCCGCCGCCATGGTGGGCGGCGTGGCCAGCCTGCCCGGCGCCGTCCTGGGCGGGCTGGTGCTGGGCGTCTTCGAGTCCCTGGCGGGCGGCTACATCGGCTCGGCCTACCGCGACATCGTGGCCTTTTCCCTCCTGCTGCTGGTGCTGGTGCTGCGCCCGCAGGGGCTGCTGGGCTCGCGCGCCCTGCAGGGCCTGGGCGGCTCGCGCGGGGCCGGGGCGATCCCCACCACCTCGCCCCTGGCCGACAATTCCGGCTTTCCGGTCACCGTCATGGGCACGCGGCCCATCCCCATGCGCTGGACCATGGGCCTGACGCTGCTGATCGGCCTGCTGGCCAGCTTCGCAATGGACGGCTACTGGTCGGGCGTGCTGGCCCAGGGGGCCATCTTCGCCACGGCCGCGCTGGGCCTGACCGTGCTGACCGGGATGAGCGGCTACGTCTCGGTCGGCAACGGCGCCCTGATGGGCGTGGGCGCCTATGCCTGCGCCCTCATCACCACCCGGCTGGGCTGGCCGTTCGAGCTGGTCCTGCCGTCGGTGATCGTGATCGGCGCCCTGGCCGGCCTGCTGTTCGCCTATCCCATCCTCAAGCTCTCGGGCCACATGGTGGCCCTGGCCACGCTGGCGCTGGGCCAGATCGGCTACCTCGTCATGCTCAACGCGATCCCGCTGACCCGCGGCCCGATGGGCATCGGCGGCATCGGCGAGCCGCGCTTCGCCCTGCTGGGCGGGCGCGCGCTGGAATTCCCGGGAGCCATGACCGCCCTGTGCTTCGCGGTGCTGCTGCTGGCGCTGTACCTGGTGCACCTGCTGCAGCGCGGCCACCTGTCCATGAACTTCCAGCTGATCCGCGAGGACCGCCTGGCGGCCGACGCCTACGGGGTGCACGCCACGCCCTACGTCGTCATCGCCTTCATCACGAGCAGCATCATGGCGAGCCTGGGCGGCATGATGTTCGCCTACCAGCAGGCCTACGTCAGCCCCGATTCATTCCTGATCCTGTTCTCCTTCCTGCTGCTGACCATGGTGCTGGCGGGCGGCATCGTCTCGCCCTTCGGGGCCGTGGCGGGCGGCATCGCGCTCATCGCGCTGCCCGAGCTGCTGCGCGGCCACGCCGAATACCGCGAGCTCATCTACGGGACGGTCCTGATCCTCATCATCAAGTTCCTGCCCTCGGGCCTGACCTCGCTGTCCTTCGGCCGCCGCCGGGCGCCGGCCGCCCCGGCGCCCGCCGCGGGAACGGGAGGCACGCCATGATCAGCATCGAGGGCCTGAGCAAGACCTTCGGCGGCCTGCATGCCTGCGACGACCTGAGCCTGAGCATCGAACCGGGCTCCACCACGGCCATCGTGGGCCCCAACGGCGCCGGCAAGTCCACCCTGGTGCAGCTGATCTCGGGCGTCATGCGGGCCGACGCGGGCACGATCCGCCTCGGCGCCACCGACGTCACCCGGCTCGCGCCGGCGCATCGCTTCTCGCTCGGCATGGTACGCAGCTTCCAGACCGCGCGCGTGTTCCCCGGCATGAGCGTGCTCGACAGCGTGCGCGTGGGCGCCTATTACGGCCTGTTCTACGCCTCGCACCCGTTTTCCGTGGGCAGCACGGTGCGCGACGCCGCCGCCTCGCTGCTGCGGCTGCCCGCCTGGCGCGCGCGCTACCGCGAGGCCGAGCGCCACGCCCTGGACATCATCGGGCTCTTCGGCGAGCGCCTGGCGACGCGCCTGGACCACTACACCTACACCCTGTCGTACGCCAACCGCCGGCGCGTGGAAATCGCCCGGGCCCTGGCCAGCCGCCCCCAGCTGCTGATGCTCGACGAGCCCACCGCCGGCATGAATCCCACCGAGACCGAAGAGCTGGCCGCGCTGCTGCGCGACATCAAGGCCGCCCGTCCGGAGCTCACGCTCATCTTCATAGAGCACAAGATGAACGTGGTGCGGCAGATGAGCCAGCGCGTCGTCGTCATGGATGCGGGGCGCATCATCGCCGACGGCACGCCGGAGCAGGCGCTGAACGACCCGAAGGTGATCGAAGCCTACCTGGGAGGCCGCGGTGCTGCTCAGACTTGAATCGGTCAACGTGTTCTACGGGCCGGTGCAGGCCCTGCACGAGGTCAGCATCGAGGTCGCCGCCGGCGAGGTGGTGGCCGTGCTGGGCGGCAACGCCTCGGGCAAGTCCACCACCATCAAGACCGTCCTCCAATTGGTCAAGCCGCGCGACGGGCGCGTGCTGCTGGACGGCGAGGACCTGGCCGGCGCCAGCACGCCGGACGTGATCGCGCGCGGCGTGGCCTCCATCCCCGAATCGCGCCGGCTGTTCGCCGAGATGACGGTCGAGGAAAACGTGCTCATGGGGCTGTACGCCCAGCGGCGCGGCCTGACGCGCGCGCAGGCGCGGGCGCGGCTCGACGAGGCCGTGGCCCAGTTCCCCCGCGTGCGCGAGCGCCTGCGCCAGGTGGCCGGCACGCTGTCGGGCGGCGAGCAGCAGATGGTGGCCATGGCGCGCGCCCTCATCCAGCGGCCACGCATCATCGTCATCGACGAGCCCTCCATGGGCCTGTCGCCCGCCTACGTGGACATCGTCTACGATCTGCTCTTCGACTGGAAGCGGCGCGGCACCACGATGCTCGTCGTCGAGCAGAGCGCCAACCGCTCGCTGGCGCTGTCCGACCGCGCCTACGTGCTGCAGAACGGCGCCATCGTGATGCAGGGCCCCTCCGCCGGACTGGCCCGCGACCCGAACATTCAATCCGCCTATCTCGGAGGTATGCAGTGATGGACAAGATGCAACGTTTCATGGCCGCCGCCCGGGGGGAACGGGTGGATGCGCCGCCGGTGGGCAGCTGGATCCACTTCGGCAGCGCCCTGTGGGAACCCGAGCTGTCCGCCGACGTGCACCTGCGCTTCCTGCGGGCCTACGACTGGGACTACCTCAAGGTCATGGACGACTACCGCTTCCCCACCGAGGGCGGCCTGCGCGAAGCCGCCACGGTGGACGATCTGCGCGCCATCGGCGGCGCGCACCTGCCCTACGACAACTTCGACCGCCAGATGGAGGTGCTGCGGCGCATCAAGCGCGGCGCCCCGGACGTCCCCACCCTGGACACCGTGTTCTCGCCCTTCCAGACCGTCATCCGGGCGCTGGGCGACGGCGTGGTGCCGCTGTTCAAGGCGCACCCCGAGGCGGCGCACGAGGTCATCGGCATGGTGGCCGACCGCCTGGCGGACTTCGTCCGGGCCTCGGCCGGCGTCACGGACGGCATCTTCTTCGCCGTCAACGGCGCCTGCGCGGACGCCGACGGCTGGGGACTGGACGCCGCCCAGTTCGCCGACTGGGTCGCACCCTACGACAAACGGGTGCTGGAAGCCGCCGGCGACCGCGTGCGGGTGATCCACGTGCACGGCTACGACCTGATCCCCGAATGGGTGGACGACTACCCCGCCGAAGTCATGAGCTGGTCGCACAACCAGTCCCGCCCCACCCTGGGCGAGGTGGCGCGGGCCGGCCGCTACGTGCCCATGGGCGGGCTGGACGAGGTCGGCACCCTGTACTGGGCTCCGAGCAAGGTGCGGGCCAACGTGCTGGCCAGCCGCCGGGAGACCGGCGACCGCCTGATCGTCGCGCCGGGCTGCACCCTGCATTCGGACACGCCGCCGGCCATCTTCCACGCCCTGGCGGCCGCGGCCCGCATGCCGCTGCCGGCCGGCGACTGAATTCCGGGAGCCCCGCCATGAGCCGCCGCTATTTCATCAACGATCCCGATGAATTCGTGCTGGAAGCCGCCGAGGGGCTGACGCTGGCCCATCCGGGAATCGCCTGGCAGCGCGAGCCGTTCTTCCTGTACCGCCGCACGCCGGCCAGCGGCAAGGTCGCCCTGCTCTCGGGCGGCGGCACGGGGCACGAGCCGCTGCATGCCGGCTTCATCGGTCCGGGCATGCTGGACGGCGCCGTGCCCGGCGCCGTGTTCGCCTCGCCCACGGCCTTCCAGATCAGCGCCGCCACCCGCCACGTGAACGCCGGCCGGGGCGTGCTGCACATCGTCAAGAACTACACCGGCGACGTGCTGAACTTCTCCATCGCCGCCGAAATCGCCGCCGACGAGGGCATCCCGGTCGCCCGCGTGCTGGTGGACGACGACCTGGCCACCGACATCGCCGGCTCCCGCACGGGCCGGCGCGGCACGGCCGCCACGCTGGTGGTCGAGAAAATCTGCGGGGCGGCGGCCGAGGCCGGCGCCGACCTGCAGGCCCTCGCCCGGCTGGGACACGAAGTCGTCGCCCGCACCCGCTCCATGGCCCTGTCCCTGGACGCCTGCACCCATCCCGACACGGGCGCGAAATCCTTCGACCTGCCCGCCGACCAGGTCGAATTCGGCGTGGGCATCCACGGCGAACGCGGCCGCGGCCGCATCGCCTTCGACCGGGCCGACGCCCTGCTGGCCCAGCTGGTCGATCCGCTGGTCCGGGCGCTCGAACTGCAGCCGGGCAGCCCCGTGCTGGCCCTCGTCAACGGCCTGGGGGCCACGCACCCGACCGAACTCTACCTGCTGACGCGCTGCCTGCACCGGCAGCTGGGCGGGCGCCACATCCCCGTGGCCCGCACCCTCACGGGCTCCTACGTCACGGCCCTGGACATGTCCGGCGTCTCGATCACGCTGAGCCGCATCGACGAACCGCTGCTGCGCTGGTGGGACGCCCCGGTCGACACGCCGGCCTTGCGCTGGCAGGAGTACGCGCACCATGCCTGATTCACTCGCCCGCCGCTGGATGGACGGCTTCGCCGCCGATTTCGCCCTGGAAAAAGAGCGCCTGGGCGCGCTCGACCGCGCCGCCGGGGACGGCGACTTCGCGGTCAACCTGGCGCAGGCGCTGAAACGCGCCGCGGTCGGCCTGCAGGCCCTGCCCGAGCCGGCCACCGACGCGCAGACCTGGATGGCCGCCGCCAACGGCTTCCTGCATACGGGCGGCACCAGCGGACCGCTGCTGGGCATGTGGCTGCGCGAGCTGGCCAAGGCCTGGGCCAGCCACGACGCGCCCCTGGCCGCGCTGGCCGCCGGCGTGGCGGCCGGGACCACCGCCGTGCAGCGCCTGGGCGGCGCGCAGGCCGGCGACCGCACCATGGTGGACGCCATGCTGCCGGCCGTCCAGGCCCTCGAACAGGCCCTGCGGGACGGCGCTTCCCTGGCCCAGGGCCTGGAACGGGCTGCCCGGGCGGCCACCGAGGGGGCGCAGGCCACGACCCGCATGGCGGCGGCCCTGGGCCGCGCCAGCTACGTCGGCGAGGCCGCCGCCGGGATCGAGGATCCGGGCGCGGCCGCCATCGCCCTGTTCTTCCGCGCCGGCGCCCGGGCCTGCGCCGCCTGAGCGAGGAGTCCCGGATGGGCACCCGTCCCACGCGATCCACCGCCGGCATCCCCTCGATCTGGTCGGCCGTCACGCCGCCGGGGCCGGACTGCCCCGCGCTGCAGGGCGAGCTGCGCACCGACGCGGTCGTCATCGGGGCCGGCTTCACCGGCCTGTCCGCCGCCCTGCACCTGCGCCAGGCCGGCGCCGAGGTGGCCGTGCTCGAGGCCGCCGACCCGGGCTGGGGCGGCTCGGGCCGCAACAACGGCCAGGTCATCCCCACCCTGACCCGCCCCGATCCCGACGACATCGAGGCGCGCTTCGGCGCGGCGGGCGAACGCTTCGTGCTGATGCTGCGCGACAGCGCCGCGCTGCTGTTCGACCTGGTCGCGCGCCACGGCATCCCGGCGGAAGCCGAGCAGACCGGCTGGGTGCAGCCCGTGCACAGCCCCGGCCGCATCCGCATCGCCGAGCGGCGCCACCGGCAATGGCTGGCGCGCGGCGCCCCCGTGGAGCTGCTGGACCGGGCCGCCGTCGGCCGCATGACCGGCTCGGACGCCTGGTACGGCGGCTTCTGGAACCGCAGCGGCGGGCACGTCAATCCCCTGGCCCTGGCGCGCGGCATGGCCCGGACCGTGACGGCGCTGGGCGCGCGCCTGTACGGCCGCAGCCCGGCGCTGCACTACGAGCGCCGCGACGGGGCCTGGCACGTCCGCACCCCGGGCGGCACGGTGCGCGCCCGGGCCCTGATCCTGGCCACGAACGCCTACACCGACGCCTTTTCCGGGGAACTGGCCCCCCGCATCGCCCGCCAGGTGGTCCCGGTGCTGTCCTGGCAGATGGCCACCGAGCCCCTGGACGAAGCGGCACGCCGGTCCATCCTGCCGGGCCGGCAGGCCATGTCGGACACCCACGGGGAACTGTATTTCGCGCGCCACGACGCCCGCCACCGCCTGATCACCGGCGGCAACCTGCTCATCCCCCTCCGCGAGCGGGCGCGGCTGTCCGCCTACATCGGCCGGCGCCTCGAACGCCTGTGGCCCGCCCTCGGCGCGGTCCGCTTCGACTACGTCTGGAACGGCTACGTCGGCATGACCGACGATTTCATGCCGCGCTTCCATGCGCTGGGCCCCGACGGCTGGGCCTGGGCCGGCTGCAACGGGCGCGCCGTGGCCCTGTCGTTCGCCGTGGGGCGCGAATTCGCCCGCGCCGTCGGCGGCACGCCCAGCGACCAGCTCGCGCTGCCCCTGACCGACCCGCACCCCCTGCCCCTGCGCAACCTGGTCCGGCGCATCGCGCCCTGGATGCTGCTCCGCTACCGCATGCTGGACAGGCGGGAACTGTGACGCGGGGGCGGACGCCCGACGCGGACGCCCGCCCCCCTGGACATCGACGAGGAGGTTTCATGCTGGCAACCCTGGAAGGACTGGATCACGTGGTGGTCACCGTGCGGGACCTGGACGCCGCCGCGGGCCAGTGGCGCGCCCTGGGCTTCACCCTGTCGCCGCGCGGCACGCACAGCGCCCACCTGGGCACCGGCAACTACACCCTCATGTTCGAGGACGACTATCTCGAACTGCTGGGCATCCTGCAGGCCACCGAGCTCAACGCGCCCAGCCGCGACTTCCTGGCCCGCCGCGGCCAGGGCCTGGAACAGGCCGCCTTTCGCACCCGCGATGCCGCGGCGGGTGCCGCGGCGCTGGCCCGGCAGGGCATCCAGGCCGTCGGCCCGGTGGATTTCAGCCGCCCGGTGAGCCGGCCCGACGGCGGCCGGGCCGAGGCGGCCTTCAGCATCTTCAACTGGCCTCCGGACCAGCGCCCCGCCGACCTGCGCATCTTCGCCTGCCAGCACCATACCCGCGAGGCCGTCTGGCTGCCCGAGCTGACCCGCCATGCCAATACCGTCGCCGGCATCCGCCGGGTCGAGGCCATCGCGGCGGACCCCGCCGCCGCGGCCCGGACACTGGGCGCGCTGCTGGACGCTGCTCCCGAAACCACCGCGGCCGGCGCGCGGATCCGCACCGGCCCGGGCCGGGCCGACATCCATTTCATGACCGCGGATGCGTTCGCCCAGGCCTACGCCCTGCCGGCGGGCGTGGCCCTGCCCGCCCAGGGCGCGGCCGCCCTGGCGCTGCGCGTGCGCGACCTGGAGGCGGCCGCCCGGTGCGCCGGGCCCGCCGCCTGGCGCACGGCCCGCGGCGTGGCGCTGCCTCCCGATCTGGCCAGCGGCGTGCTGCTGGCCTTCGAGGCGGATTGAGGAATGGCGAAACCGGACGGAACGGACGCGAAACCGGACGGGACGGACGGATGGAACGGCATCGAAGGAATGAAGGAATACCCATGAACCCTCTCGCCCCCGCAGCCCTGGCGCACGCCTGCTTCATGCCCACCTATGCCGGCGCGCGCGCCCATTTCCTGGCCGCGGCAGCCGCCGCCGGCGCGCCCACCGACACCCTGGTGCACGAGCAGGCCCGCGGCCCCGACGGCAGCACCCTGAGCACGGACGTGGCCGTGCTGGGCCCGCACGACGCCGAACGGGCGCTGCTCGTCGTCAGCGGCACCCACGGCCCGGAAGGGTTCACCGGCTCGGCCGCCCAGATCGCCCTGCTGTACCGCCTGGCCGTGCAGCCCCCGCCCGCCGGCCTGCGCATCGTGCTGGTGCACGCCATCAACCCCTGGGGCTTCGCCCATCTCAGCCGCACCACCGAAAACAACGTCGACCTGAACCGCAACTTCATCGACTGGGACGCCCCGCCGCCGGACAATCCGCTCTACCCGAGCCTGCACGCGGCCCTCACCGCCCAGGAATGGAGCCCCGAGGCCCTGGACGCCGCCGAAGCGCGCCTGCAGGCCTGGATCCAGGCGCAGGGCCACGCCACCTTCGTGGACGTGCTCGCGCGGGGCCAGTACACCCATCCCCACGGCGTGCACTACGGCGGCGCCGGACGCGAATGGTCGAACCGGACGCTGGAGACCCTCCTCCAGCGCCACCTGGCGGGGGTGCGGCGCATCGGCCTGATCGACTGGCACACCGGCCTGGGCGAACGCGGCCAGCCGTTCTTCCTGTGCTTCAACGAACCCGGGGACGCCGGCTGGGAGCGGGCCTGCCGCTGGTGGGGACGCGACCGGATCGAGACCCGGGCCGGCTTCGACGGCTCGGCCCGCCCCCGCTACCAGGGCCTGCTGTTCCAGGGCGTGCAGCGCTACGCCCCGGCCGCCGAAGTCACCGGCGCGGTCATCGAGTTCGGCACGCTCGCCAGCGCCGAGACCCGGCGCGCCCTGCAGGCCGACAGCTACCTCAAGACCCACCCCGGCCTGCCGCAGGACCAGGCGCGCGCCCTGCGCGCGCTGCTGCTGGAGGCCTTTTCCCCCCCGGATCCGGACTGGAAGCGCAGCGTGCTAGGGCACGCCCTGCGGATCCAGGAACAGGCGATCCAGGGCGTGGAGGCCTGGCCGGCCTGATCGGGCATCAGGCCCCGGCGCCGCGCCGGGCGGACTTCGGCCGGAACGCCTGGACGACCTCGTCGCGGGTTTCGACGTACGGGCCGCCGATCAGGTCCAGGCAATAAGGCACGGCCGCGAAGATGCCGGGCACCAGGACGGCGCCGTCCTCGCCGCGCAGGCCTTCCAGCGTCTCGCGGATGGCCTTGGGCTGCCCGGGCAGGTTGATGATCAGGGCGGCGTGGTCCGGCAGCTCGCGGATCACCGCCACCTGGCGCGACAGGATGGCCGTGGGCACGAACTTCAGGCTGACCTGGCGCATCTGCTCGCCAAAGCCCGGCATCTCGCGGGTGGCCACGTCCAGGGTGGCCTCGGGCGTCACGTCGCGCCGCGCCGGGCCGGTGCCGCCGGTGGTCAGCACCAGGTCGCAGCGCGCCGCGTCCACCAGCTCGCGCAGGGCGGCGGCGATGCCGGCCCGCTCGTCGGGGATCAGCCGGGCGACGACCTGAGGCGGCCGCGTCAGGGCCGACGCCAGCCAGTCCCGCAGGGCGGGGATGCCCTGGTCCTGGTAGACGCCGGACGAGGCCCGGTCGGAGACGGACACCAGGCCCACGATGAGTTCGTCGGGATGGCTGCGGCGCAGGGGAAAGGAATCGCTCATGGGATAGACTGTGCGGACATGGAAACACGGACATTCTATAGGCGCGGGCCGGCTGCGCAGGCTTGGGCGGGCACCGGCGCGCCTTGCGCCGGGCGCCGCGCGCGGACGCGGACGAGGCGGACGGGGCGGCTGTCGTGTGCGCGGCGGCCGTCGCGGGGAAGGCGGCCGTGACGGCGCACACCCTGCTGCTGGTCGGCGGCGACCTGTGCATCCGCGCGGCGGCCATGCTGGACGCGGCGCGCTGGACCTGCATCGGCCTGCGGCGGCGCGCCATGGACGCCCGGCCCGGCGCGCGGATCCGCTGGCTGCGGGCCGACATGGCCGACCCCGCGGCCCTGGCCGGGGCGCTGGCGGCCCTGCCGGCGGCGTGTGGACGCATCACTCACATCCTCTACGCGCCCGCGCCCGACGCCCGCACGCCCGAGGCCTATGCCCGGGCCTATCCCCTGGGCCTGCGCGCCCTGCTGGACGCCCTGCCCGACCCCGATGCCTTGCGGCGCTGCGTGCTGGTCGATTCCTCGGCCGTCTGGGGGCCGGACGCGGCCGGCCAGCGGGTGGACGAGGACACGCCGCCCGCGCCGGCGGATTTCCGCGGCGCGGCGATGCTGGAGGCCGAGGCCCTGCTGCACGCCCGGCTGCCCGGACGCGGCGTGGCCCTGCGCCTGTCGGGCCTGTACGGCCCCGGGCGGCTGCAGCTGGCGGAAGGCCTGCGCACCGGGCGCATGGCCGCGCCGGACGGCCCGGGCCACTGGGCCAACCGCATCCACGTCGAGGACGCCGCGCGCGCCTGCGCCCACCTGCTGGACCTGGCCGACCCCCTGCCCTGCTACATCGGCACCGACGACCATCCGATGCCCACGGCGGACCTGTACGAGGCGCTCGCGCGGATGGCGGGCGGGCCGCCGCCCGCGCGCGCAAGCCGCCCGCCCGACGGCAAGCGCCTGTCGAACGCGCGGCTGCGGGCCAGCGGCTGGACGCCCGCCTGGCCCGACATGCTCGACGGCTACGCCGCCTGCCTGGGGGCGGCCGACGCGCCGCGCTCCCTCCATGTACCATGTGCTCGCTCTTGAGCCGCTCCGGTCCGCCCCGTACACTGTCCCCCATGCCGAACACGCCCCTCCCCCTCGAACTGAGCACCACCCTGAGCCTGCGCAGCGGCGACCAGAACTGGGGCACGGAACGGCGCATGGCCCTGCTGGCCGCCATCGGCACCGAAGGCTCGATCAGCGCGGCGGCGCGCAAGGTCGGGCTGAGCTACAAGGCGGCCTGGGACGCGGTGGACATGATGAACGGCCTGGCCGGCGGCCTGCTGGTCGAACGCGTCACCGGCGGCAAGCGCGGCGGCGGGGCGCACCTGACCGAGCGGGCGCGCGAACTCGTCGCCTGGTACCAGGCGGCCCAGGCGGAGCACCAGCGCTTCATGCAGGCCCTGGCGCGCTTCGGCCCCGACGGCACCCGCCACCTGGACCTGCTGCACAGCATGGCGCTGCAGACCTCGGCCCGCAACCGCTACGAGGGCGTCATCGGCGCCATCCATTCCGGCCGCATCAACGACCGCATCCGGCTGGACCTGGACGAAGGCGTCTGCCTGACCGCCACGCTGACCCACGCCAGCACCGAACGGCTGGGCCTGGCAACGGGCCGGCGCGCGCTGGCCTTCCTGAAGGCCCAGGCGGTCCGCATCCGGCCGCCGGCGTCCGGCGGCGTGGCCACCGAGCCCGAAGGCCTGAACCGCTGGACCGGCCGCATCGGCCACCGCGCCGACGACGGCACCCTGACGGAAATCAGCCTGGACATCGGCCCGAGGGTGCGCATCACGGGGCTGGCCGACCCGGACGCCCCGGGCGGCGGCCTGGTCCCCGGCGCCCCGGCCGAGGCCTGCTTCCAGGCCACCGACGTGCTGATCGGCACGATGGATTGAGATCGGACATGAAATGGTCCGCTGCGGGCCATTTCATGCCTATCCAATCCGGGGGCCTTGCAAGGCACGAGGTGGAGGGGTGCCACAATTTGAAAATGGCCCCGGCCGCCTCCCTCAGGCCCCGGCGCCTCGTTCGACACGCTCGGCGCCGCCCTGGATCTCGCCATGGGCGATGTGGAAGACCTCGTCGGCCAGGGCCTGGACGTCGGCCTGGTCGTGCGTGATCAGCACCGTGGGAATGTCGATGTCGCGCTGCAGCTGCGCGAGCTCTTCGCGCATGTGCGTCCGCAGGCCGGCGTCCAGGGCCGACAGGGGCTCGTCCAGCAGCAGCAGCCCCGGATCGGTGGACAGCGCCCGGGCCAGGGCCACGCGCTGGCGCTGGCCGCCGGACAATTCGGCCGGATAGCGGTCCAGCAGCGCGTCCAGGCCGAAGGCCCGCACCCAGCGCTGCGCCCGTTCGGGCAGCGGGCGGCGGCCATGCAGGTTCAGCCATCCGCGCCGCAGGCCGAAGCCGATGTTCTGGCGCACCGTCAGGTGGGGAAACAGCGCATAGTCCTGGAACAGGTAGGCCAGCCGCCGCTCGCGCGGCGGCACGTCCACCCGCGCCCCGGCGTCGAACAGGACCCGGCCGGAAACCTCGATGCGGCCCCGGTCGGGGCGCAGCAGCCCGGCGATGGCCTGCATCGTCAGGCTTTTGCCCGAGCCCGAGGGCCCGAACAGCGCCACCCGCCGGGCGTCGGTGCGCCAGCGCGGGCGCAGCAGGAAGCCGTCGTCGCCGCCGACGCGGCACTCGATATCGACCGACAGGCTCATGAGGACGGACCTCCCCGGTCCGGGGCGCCGCCCGGGCGCCGGACGCGATGCCGCCGCGGGCTCATGACGCGCTCCGGCGCGCGGGCCGCCCATTGCGCCCGCCGCGTCCGCCCGGCACCAGCCAGGACGCCAGGCACAGGATGGCGACGCAGGTCGCCGACGTGACCAGCACCAGGACGTTGGCCGTATCGTCGTTGCCCGCCTGGACCGCTTCGTAGATGGCGATCGACAGGGTCTGCGTGCGGCCCGGGATGTTGCCGGCCACCATCAGCGTGGCGCCGAATTCCCCCAGCGCGCGCGCGAACGCCAGCAGCACGCCCGCCAGGATGCCGCGCGTCGCCAGCGGCAGGCTGACGCGGAAGAACACCGCGGCGGGCGACACGCCCAGCACGGCGGCGGCCTGCTCCAGCCGGTGGTCCACGTCCAGGAAGGCCGCCCGGGCGGCTTTCAGCACCATCGGGAACGCCACCACGGCGGCGGCCACCACCGCGCCCTGCCAGGTGAAGACCAGCTCGATGCCGTACGAGCGCAGCCATTCGCCCAGCCAGCCGCGCCGGCCGAACAGCACCAGCAGGTAATAGCCGGTCACCGTGGGCGGCAGCACCATGGGCAGGGTCAGGAACGCATCGACCACGTCGCACCAGCGCGAGGACCAGCGCGACAGCCCCCAGGCCACGGCGATCCCGCCGATCGTCGCCAGCACGGTCGCCCAGCCGGCGACCTTCAGCGACAGCAGCAGCGGGACCCAGATGCCGCTCATCGGATCAGGGCCGGGCGAACCCGTAGCGCGCCAGCACGGACTGGCCGTCGGCCGACAGCACGAACTTCAGGAAGTCGGCGGCCTCCGGCGCGCGCCCCGCGCGCTGGACCAGGGCGATCGGGTAGACCACCGGGGTGGGCGTTGCGACCGGCTGGACGACCTTGACCTTGTCCTTCGCAATCGCGGCATCGGTGGCGAAGACGAAGCCGGCATCGACCTCGCCGCGCTCCACGTAGCTGAGCACCTGGCGCACGTTCTCGCCCAGGATCTCATGCGCCTTGACCGTGTCCCAGGCGCCGGCCTTCTCCAGGGCGGCCTGGGTATAGCGGCCCACCGGCACGGACGCCGGATTGCCCAGGGCGATGCGCGTCACGCCCGCCTTCTTCAGGTCGGCCAGCGAGGCGATCCCGTGGGGATTGTCGGCCGGCACGATCAGCACGACCTCGTTGCGCACGAAATTCACCCGGGTCGCGGGATCCACGGCCTTGGCGGCCTCGGCCTTGTCCATGGCCTTCTGGTCCGCCGAGGCGAACACGTCGGCCGGAGCGCCTTCGGTGATCTGGCGCAGCACCACGTCCGAGGCGCCGAAGGTCGTCAGCACCTTGGTGCCCGGATGGGCGGCCTCGTACTGCGTCGCCAGTTCCTTGAACGCATTGGTCAGGCTGGCGGCCGCCGACACCAGGACTTCGCCGGCGACGGCCGGCATCACCACGCAGGTCAGGGCGCACGCGGCCACCCAGGTACGAATCTTCATGCAGGACTCCTTGGTTTCGAGCTTGGTTTCGGTTTCGAGCTTGGTTCCGGCCTACGATTCCGGTCCACGGCCCGATCTATGGCCCGGTCTGTGATCCGGTGTTGGTTCCGGCTTTCGTTCCGGTCTTCAACCCGGTCTTCATTCCGGCCAGGGTCCGCCCGGTCGCAGGGCATGACCCATGCATGCCGCGGGCGGACGAGACGCTCATCGTAATATATATAGGTATATTCCGCCATTCGTTCCGCGTGATGATCGACATCGGGATTGACATCGGACAAGCGCGGGATGACATGCAAGCCCACCGGTTCCTGCCGGCCCAGGCGGGACAAAGCGGCCGCGCGGGCCCCCGCCGGCCCGGACGGGTAAAATCTCCGCATGCCCACGACGGACGCCCCAGCGGACATGGCGCAGCCTTCCCCTTTCCCGACGATCGACGCCTTCCTGGACGCCCTGTGGCTGGAAGACGGCCTGGCGGACAATACCCTGGCCGCCTACCGGCGCGACCTGTGCGCCTTCGGCGGCTGGCTGCGCGCCGAACACGGCCGCACCCCCGAATCCGCGCGCCGCGAGGACATCCAGTCCTGGCTGGCGGCCCAGCACCGGCAGACCAAGGCCAGCACCGCCAACCGCCGCCTGGCCGCCCTGCGGCGCTTCTTCCTGTGGGCGCTGCGGCGCGGCCTGTGCGCCGAGGACCCCTGCCTGGGCCTGCGCAGCGCCCGCCAGCCCGCCCGCTTTCCCAAGACCCTGTCCGAGGCCCAGGTCGAGGCCCTGCTGGCCGCGCCGGACGTCGGCACCACCCTCGGGCTGCGCGACCGCGCCATGCTGGAAACCCTGTACGCCACCGGCCTGCGGGTCAGCGAGCTGGTCGGCCTGGACGTCCAGGACCTGAGCCTGAGCGACGGCGTGGTGCGCGTCGTGATGGGCAAGGGCGGCAAGGACCGCCTGGTCCCCCTGGGCGCCGAGGCCCTGCACTGGATCGAGCGCCACCTGCGCGAAAGCCGGCCCGCCATCCTGGGCGCGCGCCCCTGCGACGCCCTGTTCGTCACCGCCCGGGGCGCCGCCATGACGCGCCAGGCCTTCTGGCTGCTGATCCGCAAATACGCCCTGCAGGCCGACATCCGCGTGCCCCTGTCGCCCCACGTCCTGCGCCACGCCTTCGCCACCCACCTGCTGAACCACGGCGCCGACCTGCGCGTGGTGCAGATGCTGCTGGGCCACGCCGACATCTCCACCACCCAGATCTACACCCATGTCGCCCGCGAACGGCTCAAGACCCTGCACGCGCAGCACCATCCACGCGCGTAAGACCGCGGCCGCCAGGATTCCCCATGTCCAAGACCAAGCACACCTCCGAGACCCCCGCCACCCACTGGCTGCGGCAGCAGAAGATTCCCTTCGGCGAGCATCCCTACGACTACGTCGACCACGGTGGCGCGCGCGAGGCCGCGCGCCAACTGGGCGTGCCCCTGCATCAGGTCGCCAAGACCCTGATCATGGAAGACGAGCAGGCCCGGCCGCTGGTCGTGCTGATGCACGGCGACTGCGAAGTCTCGACCAAGAACCTGGCCCGCCAGACCGGGGCCAAGAAGATCGCGCCCTGCGCGCCGGAAACCGCGCAGCGCCATTCGGGCTACCAGGTGGGCGGCACCTCGCCCTTCGCCACGCGCAAGCGCATGCCGGTCTGGGTCGAGGCCGGCCTGCTGGACTACGACACGGTGTACCTGAACGGCGGCCGGCGCGGCTACCTGATCAGCGTGGCGTCGAGCGTGCTGACCGGGGCGCTGGGCGCGAAACCCGTGTCGGTGGCATTGGAAGAATAGCGCCCCCACGCTGCGCAGCCTACGGCCGCTTGCTGCCCCCCAAGGGGGCGCTTTTCGCCTTGGGGCGGCCCGGCGGCGAAAAGGGCCCTACGCTGCGCCAGCATTTCTGGCGCCTCCGGCAGGAATCGAACCTGCAATCTTCCCTTAGGAGGGGAAAGTTATATCCATTTAACTACAGAGGCGCAGCGGGAACGGCCGCCCGGGGAACGGACGGCCGCACGGATGCAAGCTGGCGATTATAGTCTACGACCCGGCCGACAGGTCCGCCACCGCGCCGATCTCCCGGGCGGTATCCAGGACGGCCGCCAGCAGGCGGCGGGCGCCCGGGCTGTCGGCCTGGGCGGCCAGCAGCGTGCCCGACACGCGGAGGTATTCGGGCCGGACCTCGTGCAGGTACAGCAGCGCCTCGGGCTGTTCGGCGAACCGCCGCAGGCCCAGGCGCACGCCATGTTCGCGCAGCATCGCGGCGAACGCCACCACCTGCGCGCGCTGCGCCACCAGCCCGTAGGCGTCCAGGTCGATCAGCAGGCGGGCGCTCTGGTCGGGCATCTCCGCCAGCAGGCCGGCGAGTTCGCCGCGGAATTCCTCGTGCAGGATCGAGGCCAGCGATACGCGCAGCACCAGGTCGCCCGGATGGGTGCGCAGCCAGCCCAGCCCCAGGCCGACGGCCTGGAGGTCGCAGGCCGCCGACAGCCCCAGGCGCACCGCCGGCGGCATGAACAGGTAGCCCGACAGGGGCTCCGAGGCGCCGGGCTCGTGCAGGGTCAGCAGGCCCAGCGTGCGGCCCTCGGAGGCGGCGGATGGATCGCGCCGGGTGGCCAGGGCGAACCAGTCCTCGTCCAGAGCATTGCGCAGCAGCGTGCGCCAGGCCTGCTCGCCGCCGCCGCGGCCGCCCGTGAGGCTGCGCAGGTCCTCCCCCGGCAGGTATTCCACGTCCGTGTGGCCGGCGCTTTCCGCCCGCATCAGGGCCTCGTCCAGGCGCGACAGCACGTCGCCGAGCGGTTCGCCCGGCTCGAAGTCCGTCAGCACCATGCGCCAGCGGCACAGCCCGGCCTGGCCCAGCTGGATGCGCTGGGCCTGCAGGATCTCGCCCACGGCCTGCGCCACGCGCACCGCCATCGGGCCGGGCATCATCGGCAGGATGAAGGCGAAGTCCGAGCCGTTCAGGCGCGCCAGCCAGGCCTGCGGCCCCAGCCGTTCGCGCAGCACCTCCAGCACCAGCCGGCCCATGTTGCGCAGCCACCGGTCCACGACCTGGCGGCTCATGGTCTGGTTGACCGCCTGCAGGTCGCACTGGCGGAACAGCATCACGTGGCCGTCCACGCCCTGGTCCGGCGCGGACGGCTCCAGCATGCGGCGCAGTTCGTTGATGAAATACTTGCGGTTGGCCAGGCCCGTGACCTCGTCCTGGTTCAGTTCGAGCTCCAGCGACTCGATGCGCGACTGGCGCTCCGCCGCCGTCGCCCGCACCTGCTCGTGGGTGCGCGTGATGATGCGCGCGACCTCGCGCAGTTCGACCATGGCCGGGTGGCGCACCGGCGGCAGGTCGTCGCCCGCCGCCGCGTCCGCCATGGCCTGGACCCGCGCCGTCACGTCGTCCTGCAGCGCCTGGCGCAGCCAGCGCATCAGCACGAGCACGAACAGTCCCCACAGCACGCCGGCGCCCAGCGTCAGCAGCACGATGCGCACCGTGTTGGCCCACAGCGCATTGCGCGCATAGGCGTCGTCGGCCTGCAGCCGCACCACGCCCAGCTGGGTCCAGCCGTTGGTCACCTGGCGCTGGGCCTCGTGCCGCTCCAGCGGCAGCAGGTGGCTGAACCAGTCCGGCGCAGCGATCCGGCTGTCGCGGCCGTCCTCTTTCTGGCGGCGGGTCAGGATTCGGCCCGTGGGATCGAGGAACTCGATCACCCGGAACTGGCCGCTGTCGAACAGCACGGAGATCAGCAGTTCGCGCACCGTGGGGTCCTGATTGGACGGCTGCGACAGGGTCAGGGCCAGGGACGTGGCGGTGGCGTCGCTCTGCCCCTGGAGCTGGGCGTCCAGGTACTGGCGCGCGGAGCCGACGCTGACGATGATGGCCCCGGCCAGGATCACCAGGATCGCCAGGGTCACGCTCAGCAGGAGCTGTCTCAACAGGGACATGACTTTCCTTTCATTCCATCACGGCCGAAAACAGCCGCGCCACGCGCGAGACGTCGAATCCGGCAGGAAGGCGCGCCGCGCCGCCGCGCACCGTTTCCCACCAGGCGTATATTCCCTTGCGGGCATCGAAACTGAACACCGGCATCAGGTCCGGCCGGGCGCTCGCCGGCAGGACCCGGTCCACCAGATTGTCGAGCACCAGGGGCTCGGAGCGGGGCTGCGGGTAATAGCCCAGCACCATATGGGCGACGCTGCGTCCGCCGACCCGGGCGCGCGCATAGACGAAGCGCAGCCTGTCGGGCGGGACCCCCAGGGACAGCAGGGAAAAATACTTGCCGATCACATAGTCTTCGGCATCCCCGGCCCCCTTGGCGAGGGATTCCAGCGGCGTGGCCCAGTAATCCACCTGCCCCCAGAGGGCGAGATCCTCGCCGGCGACCAGGGCGTCGTTCCAGAAGGCGTTGACCATGCGCAACCGCCCCTGTTCGTCCAGGGCGGCGGCCCGGGCCTGCATGACCTGCCAGGACTCGGCCGCGCGGGCCGTCCTGGCCCCGTACTGCCGGCGGGCATAGGAGGTCAGCAGGATCGGGTCGAACGTGACGGCGGGCGCCGGCCCCCAGGCCAGCGCCAGGCACAGGGCCAGCGCCGTCAGCCCCCACGACAGGGCCCGGACCCTGGCAGCGGTCGGCTGACGATAGGGCATCCGCAGATTTTGATACAAACCGGGAAACAACGCAAAATTCCCGTACTTATCACGAGGATACTGTCGGAATTACACACATTCTTCCCTGAGTGTCCGGAATCGGCGTCCAGTTCCGGAATGCGGACGGAATACGGCCAGGGTGCGGCCGGAATGCGGCCGGGATGCGAGGCGGCACGCCGCACGCGGCCGCCCGGAAGCCGCCGCGCCGGGGCCGCGCAGCCCCGCGACCTCAGGGCTGGCGGTTCATGAAGCCCCTGACGACCGTCAGGAAGATGATCCGCAGGTCGAGCGCCAGCGACCAGTTGTTGATGTACCACAGGTCATGGTCCACCCGGCCCTGCATCTTGTCGAGCGTGTCCGTGCGCCCACGGAACCCGTTGATCTGCGCCCAGCCGGTGATGCCGGGCTTGACCTTGTGGCGCTTCATGTACGACTCGACCAGCCACTTGTACTGTTCGTTGTGGACCAGCGCGTGCGGCCGGGGGCCGACGATGGACATCTCGCCGCGCAGCACGTTGAAGAACTGCGGCAGCTCGTCCAGGCTCGTGCGCCGCAGGATGCGGCCCAGGCGCGTGATGCGCGGGTCGTCGGGCGCCGCCTGGGTGACCTGCCCGTCGGCCTCGTCGTGGACCTCCATGGAGCGGAACTTGTAGACGTTGAACGGCTCGCCGTTGAGCCCCAGGCGCCGCTGCCGGAAGAGGACCGGGCCGGGCGAGGTGCAGCGGATGGCCAGCGCGATGAGCCCGCACAGGGGCAGGATCGCCAGCACGATGAGGCCGCCGATCAGCAGGTCCTCGAGGCGCTTGACCAGACGGTTGGTCCCCGCCATGGGGCTGCTGCTGATGTCGATCCCGTACATCCCCGCCAGATTGCGGACCCGGTAATTGAGCAGCGGGATGTCGCCGAATTCGGGGAAGAAGCGGATTTCCACCATCAGGTCGCGCAGGGCATAGGTGATGGGCTTGACGAACAGCGCTTCCTCGATGGGCAGGCAGATCCAGATCTCGTGCGCCTGCGTGTCCAGGATCCGCTCGCGGATCTCCTTGAGCCAGCCGGTGCCGCCGGCGACCCTCAGGCGCGCATGGACGGCGTAGCCGTGGCGCGCCAGTTCGGGGGCCACGGCGTCGATCTGGCCCGAACCGCCGAACGGTTCGAGCACCACCACGCGCTTGAGGTTGCGGCCCAGCCGCCGCTGGTGGCGCAGCAGCAGGGCCCAGGCGATGCGCAGGCCCAGGCTCTGGGCGAGCACCAGGCCGACGGTATAGACGAACCACAGGCGCGAATATTCGGAGGACAGCTTGAAGGCGAAGCCCAGCAGCGCCAGCAAGCCTATCACGATCAGCCAGCCCAGGCAGACGCACGACAGCTGGTCCACCAGGCTGCGCCCGCGCCACGAGGCGTAGGACCCCAGCAGGGCCTGCACCAGCACGAACAGCAGCGCCATCCCCAGGCTGGCGATGAGATAGTCGGCGGAGAGCTTCCAGGAATCGAAGCGCAGCCAGTGCGCCTCGTGCGCCGACAGGAAGACCAGGACCAGTTCGGCCAGGGCCGCCAGCAGGCCCATGGGATACTGATCGGTGATCAGGGGCCGTGTCGCCTGTGGCCAGGAAAACGGCTTGCCGGGGTTCAAGGGATCCATGTCGTGGGATTCGAGCCCGGGAGTCGGGATTCCAATCCTGATGCGAGCATCTGTTGCCAACCCGTGCGATTGTAAACCAGGAGTAACCATGGACCGGGGCGGCGGCGCCTCTTAGAATGGAGCCCGCCCCGACAGGCCCATCGGACCCTCATGATCACGGACGCCAACCACATCCCGCAGGGCAGCCGCCTGCGCACGGACCTCTGCATCATCGGCGCAGGCCCCGCCGGCATCACCCTCGCCCTGGCGCTGCGCCGGGCCGGACTGGACATCGTGCTGCTGGAAAGCGGCGGCGAGGAAAAGCACGCGGCCACCCAGGCGCTGTACGAGGGCACCGTGCAGGACGCCCGCCTGCACAGCGCGCCGGACACCTACCGCGTGCGCCGGTTCGGCGGTTCGTCCACGCTCTGGGGCGGACGCTGCATGCCCCTGGATCCCATCGACTTCGAGCACCGCGACTACATCCCCGACAGCGGCTGGCCGTTCGGCGCGGACGCATTGGCGCCCTACTACCCGCGGGCGAACCGGCTCTGCGAGGCGGGCGATTTCGCCTACCGGGCGCAGGACGCCTTCCCCGGCGGCATGAAGCCGATGATCCAGGGCTTCGAGAGCGACGAGTTTTCCACCGACTTCCTCGAACGGTTCAGCTGCCCGACCGACTTCGGCCGGCGCTACCGGCACCTGCTGGCCGACTCGGCCATCCGGGTCCTCACCCACGCCAACTGCTGCGGCTTCGAGCCTTCCCCGGCCGGCGGCGCGGCCACGGACGCGGGCGGCGGGCGGGCCGCGCGGGTCGGCGCGGCCATCGTGCGCACCCTGCGGTCCACCGCCTTCACGGTGGAGGCCCGCACGTACGTGCTGGCGACCGGCGGGCTGGAGACGGCGCGGCTGCTGCTCGCTTCGCCCGGCAACGGCGGACGGGGCCTGGGCAACCGGCACGACGCCGTGGGCCGCTATTACATGTGCCACATCGCCGGCACCATCGGCACGGTCGACCTGTCGGCCGCCGCCGCGGTCTGGCACGGCTACCAGCGCGGCGCCGACGGCGTGTACTGCCGGCGGCGCCTGGCCCTGAGCGCAGCGGCCCAGCGCAGGCTCGGCGCGGGCAATTTCATCGCCCGGCTCCACCACCCCCGCATTCCCGACCCGGGCCACGGCATCGGCATTCTTTCGCTGCTCTACCTGGCGCGGCCGGCCATCCCCTACGAATATGCCCGCCGGCTCTACGAAGAGGACGGCGCAGGGGGCGGCGCGGCGCGCGGCAACCAGCGCGCGCACCTGGCCAACGTGGTGCGCGACCTGCCCGGCACCGCCGCCTTCCTGTGGCACTGGCTGCGCCGGCGCACCCTGGCCGAACGCAAGTTCCCCTCCATCGTCGTCTCGCCGCGCAACCGGCGCTACACGCTCGACTTCCACGCCGAACAGGCGCCCGGCCGCGACAGCCGCGTGACGCTGGGCGGCGGGCTGGACGCCCTGGGCGTGCCGAAGCTGCACGTGGACTGGCGCTACCAGCCCCGCGACGTGCACACCGTCGCCACCGCCCTGGCCCGCCTGGACGCGGCCCTGCGGCACAGCGGCGTGGGCCGCTTCGACTACGACCCCGAACGCGTCGAAGCCGAAATGACGCGCTACGGCGCCTACGGCGGGCACCACATCGGCACCGCGCGCATGGGCGGGGACCCCCGCACCAGCGTGGTCGATGCCGACTGCCGCCTGCACGAGGCCGACAACCTCTTTCTGTCGGGTTCCGCGGTCTTCCCGACCTCGGGCCAGGCCAACCCCACCCTGACCATCGTCGCCCTGGCCCTGCGGCTGGCCGACCACCTGAGGAGCAGGATGTGACGTCCCGGATACTGATACTCGGCGCGAAAGGATACGTGGGCGCCCGGCTGCTGCGCCGCCTCGCGGACACCGAAGGCCTCGAAGCCGTCGGCGCGGGCCGCAGCCGCCCCGCCGGCGCGCCGGCCTCTTTCCTGGCGCTCGACGCCACGGATGCCGAGGCCCTGCGAAGCGCGCTGTCCACGGGCTTCGACGCCGTGGTCAACTGCGTCGGCGGCCCGCCGGCCGTCATCGCCGGCGGCGCCCGCGCGCTGGCGCAGGCGCTGGGCAGCCCGGGATGCGCGGCCCACCTGATCCACTTCAGCTCCATGGCCGTCTACGGCTCGGTCCGCGGCGAGGTCGACGAAAGCTGCCCGCTCAACGGCGACGTGAGCGCCTACGCCCGCGCCAAGGTCCAGGCGGAACAGGCGCTGCGCGGCACGCGCGCCGCCACCATCCTGCGCCCCGGCTGCATCTACGGCCCGGGCAGCCCCCAATGGACCGAACGCATCGGCGCCTGGCTGCGGGCCGGGCGCATCGGCGACCTGGGCCCCCTGGGCGACGGCTGCAGCAACCTGGTGTACATCGACGACGTCTGCCGGGCCGTGCAGGCGGCGCTGCGCGCGCCGGCCGCGGGCTGCCGGGCCTACAATCTGGCCATGCCGGACAGCCCCAGCTGGAATCTGTACTTCGAGCGCTACGCCCGCCACCTGGGCCACGTGCCGCTGCGGCGCATCGGCGCGCGGCGCCTGCGCCTGGAAACGCGCCTGCTGGCCCCCGCGCTGAAGATCGCCGAACTCGCCGGCCGCCGGCTCGGCGTGCGCGGTCTGCCCGCCCCCCTGCCGCCCTCGCTCCTGCGGCTCTGGGGCCAGGACATCCGCCTGGACAGCCGCCGCGCGAGCCAGGCGTGGGACCTGCGCTGGACGCCCCTGGAAGAAGGCCTGCGGCAATGCGCCGCCGCCGCATCGCCGCCGCCGGGGCCGTTCGATGGACCCTGACCCCGCCGGCACTTAGAATAGTCGGCCTGAGCCCCCTCATCGGATACCCCAGACCCCGTGCAGAACGTCCCCAGCGAACCCGGCTTCCTCTCCCTGCGGCAGATCCACGCCATGCTGGCCGCCCGCCGGGCGCTCATCCTGAATGTCGCGGGCAGCCTCTTCTTCCTCACGGTGATGCTGACCCTGCTGCTGCCCAGGACCTGGACGGCGTCCAGCAGCCTGTACATCAACTACCGGGAAGACGATCCCCTGGGCGGCCAGGGCCTGTCGGCCCTGCTCGACGACAGCTACATGCAGACGCAGCTGGAACTCATCCACAGCCAGCGCGTGGCCGAGCTGATGATCGAACGCCTGCGCCTGCACGACACGCCGGAGTACCGCACGTCCGTGGCGCGCCACGGCAAGGACCGGGCCGAGCAGCTGCTGGTCAAGGACCTCCTCGACAGCAGCCGCATCGAACACTCGCGGGGCAGCCGGGTCGTCACGATCAATTTCGACGCCGACTCCCCCCTGGCGGCGCGCGATCTGGCCGATGCCATGGTCCGCAGCTACATCGAACTGGGCGAGCAGATGACCTCGTCGCGCGCGCGCAGCCGGTTCGAGCAGTACAACGCCCAGCTCGAACAGCTGCGCAACGAGGTCGACCGCATCCAGGACGAGCTCACCCGCTACCAGCAGCAGCACGACATCCTCAGCGTCCAGGAGCACGGCGACCAGGAAAGCGCCCGGCTCACCGAACTGAACAAGACCCTGCTCGCCCTGCAGACCGAGCTGCAGGACGCCCGCTCCGCCCAGGCCGGCACGCGCGCGCTGCTGGCATCGGGCATCGCGCCGGACGAAACCCCGCTGGCGGCCCAGTCGCCCATCATTCACATGCTGAAAGAGCAACTCAGCATCGTGGACCGCCAGCTGGGCGACGTCCAGGGCCGCCTGGGGCCCCGGCACCCGACCATACGCGGCCTGGCGGCCGAACGGCAGAAGCTCCTGACCCGCATCCGGCGCGAGGCCGATGCCCTGCTCACGGGCGCCGACAGCCGCGTCGCCCAGCTCGCGGCACGCGCCGATCTGCTGCAATCCGACATCGACCAGCAGCGCGGCAAGGTGCTGGCCCTCATGAAGGCGCGCAACCAGATCGCCACCTACGAGCGCCAGCTGGCCAGCGCCCAGCAGATCTACAGCGCCGCCCTCAAAAGTTACGACACCCTCAGCATGGCCAGCAACGTCCTCTCCCCCAACGTGACCATCCTGCGGGCCGCCGAGCTGCCCGCCACCCCCAGCAGACCCCGCATCGGCCTCAATCTGGCGCTGGGCCTGCTGGCCGGCCTGCTCGTCGGGGTGCTGCTCGCCCTGCTGCTCGAACTGCTGCAGCGGCGCGTGCGCACGGCCGACGACCTGCTGTACGACCCCGAACTGCCGCTGCTGGGCCAGGTCGGGCTGACGGAGCGCCTGGCATGACGCCGGCCAAGGAACTCCTGAGCCGGCTCGACGCCCGGACGTCGGGCGCCGACGGCCTCGAACCGACGGCCGGGCGCATCGGCGACCATTTCCTGCAATCGGGCCGCCTGAGCGAGGCCGACATCCAGCGCATCGCCCGCAAGCAGCAGGAATCCCGCCTGCGCTTCGGCGACGCGGCGGTGGCGCTCGGCCTGCTGAGCATCGCCGAAGTCGAGCAGGCGCTCGCCCGGCAGTACCACTACCCGACCGCCGCGCTCGACGCCGTGCTGGCCGGCTATCCGGTGGCCCACGCGCCGCACGGCCCCGAAGCCGAGGCCATCCGCCACCTGCGCACGCAGATCATCCTGAAACTGGACATGACGCAGGCCCGCTCCATCGCCCTGATGAGCCCCGTGGGCGGCGAGGGCAAGGCCTACGTGGCGGCCAGCCTGGCGCTGGCCTTCGCCCAGAACGGCCAGCGCACCCTGCTGGTCAACGCCGACCTGCGCCAGGCCCGCCACTCGGGGCTGCTGGACAGCCAGCGCCCGCAAGGCCTGTCCTCCGTGCTGTCCGGGCGCCACAGCCTGTCCCAGAGCCTGATCACGCCCGACTTCGCCCGCCTGCGCGTCCTCGACGCCGGGCCGCTGCCGCCCAACCCCACCGAACTGCTGCTGGCCCCGGCCCTGAGCAACATGCTGGCCCAGGCCGCCGAGCATTTCGACGTCCTCATCCTGAACACCCCGCCGGCCCTGCGCTACCCCGACGCCCAGCTGATCGCCCGCCAGGTCGATGCCTGCGTCATCGTGACCCGGCAGCACCAGACCCTGATCCGCGACGTCCGCCGCAGCCAGCACCTGATCCTGTCCGCGGGCGGGCGGCTGCTGGGCACGGCGCTGAACGCCAGTCCGCGCAAGCCGCCCGCCGAGCCCGCGTCCGAGGCCCGGCCGGCCGGCTGGCTGCGCCGGCTGCGCGGGACCCCGACGCGGGACTGAACGCCCGTGCATTCCCCGCACGCATCCAGGGCGGGCTGGCCCGGCCTGCTGCTCCAGCCCCACGTCGTGGCCGGATTCCTGCTGGCCTGGAGCTTCATCATCGCTCTGGTGCCCATGTCCCCGGACTACCTGAATCCGGACTTTCCCCTGCAAAACAGCCTGGCGAACGGATCCCTCGGGCGTCAGCTGCAGCTTCTTTTCCTGCTGCTGCTGGCCGTCTGGCAATGCCTGCGGCATCCGGCCGTCAGCCTGGACACCCTGAAGCACAGCAATCCCTTCCTGCTGCTGGTGCTGCTGTACTGCCTGGCTTCGACGCTCTGGTCGCCTTACCCCTTCGTCACCCTCAAGCGCGGCATCGTCCTGAGCATCCTGATCGCCATCGGCCTGGCAACCCCGCCGCCGCTCGGCACCCCGCAGCAGCTGGCCCGCACCCTGCTGGCCACCCTGAGCCTGCTCTGCTTCTTCTCCATGCTGGTCGCCCTGGCCTTTCCCAGCGTCGGCACCGATCCCGTGCTGGACCATGCCTGGCGCGGGATCACCTGGCACAAGAATCAGCTGGGCAACGTCGCCGCCTATGCCATGCTGCTCTGGCTCTACGAGTGGACGCGCAGGGACCTCGACCGCGGGCTCTGCGCCGCCGGCATGCTGCTCAGCCTGTTCATCCTGGTCATGGCCCGCAGCTCCACCGCCCTGCTGATGACGGCGCTGTCCTGCGCCGTCTACCTGTACGGCAACTGGAGCTGGCTGCGCAAGACCCGCATCGACCTCGTCCTGATGCTGGGCGGGCTGGTGCTGCTGATCCTGTTCCTGCACTTCCATTTCATCGCCACGGGCCGGATGCCGACCTGGCAGGACCTGACCGGTCCCGTCGCCGGCCTGTTCGGCAAGGGCACCGACCTGACCGGCCGCACCAACATCTGGCACCTGGTCTGGTTCTCGGTCCAGCAGCATTTCCTGCTGGGCATCGGCTACGGCGCCTTCTGGCTGGGCGTCGGAGGCCCGGCGCAATACATCGGCGACGCCCTGTTCTGGATGCCGAACCATGCCCACAACGGCTATCTGGACATCCTCAACGAACTGGGCGTGGTGGGCCTCGTCCTGTTCATGCTGGCCCTGCTCTGGCATCTGGGCTGCCTCCTGCGGCTCATGCGCCACGACCGGCGCGAAGCCACCCTGCATCTGGCGATCTTCTTCATCATCACCGTCAGCAACCTGACGGAAACCGATTTCCTGAGCGGCACGCTGTTCCAGAACCTGATGCTGCTGTATTCCATGATGCACGTCTCGGCCCGGCTGGCCCAGGCGCGCCGCACACCCCGCCGTCAAGGCGCACCGGAATGAACCCTCGATCATGAATCCTCGATCCCTGCTGGCCTGCTGCCTGCTGGCCTGGCTCCTCCCCTCCGTCCCGGCCGCGCAGGCGGGCGATCCCGCGGCCGCGTTCACCCGGACGGCGGACGGCACGGATTTCTACCCCTTCGCCATCGACGAGAACCGCCTGGCCGGCGCGCCGGCGCAGACGGCGCTGAACCACCCGCTCGGCCCGCAGGACCGGCTCTTCGTCAAGCAGGGCCATTTCTACGCCGTGGGGCCGGACGGCGTGCCGGACACCGGAGACGACGTCCGCGTCCGCCTGTTCGGCATCAATCTGAGCTTCGCCGCCAACTTCCCCTCGGCCGCCGAAGCCCCGGCCCTGGCCCGCCGGCTGCGCGCGCTGGGCTTCAATGCCGTGCGCCTGCACCACCTCGACTTCCACCTGAACGACCCGCAGGCAAGCGCCGATGCCGAGCCCAAGGGGATCCTCACGACCGGGCCCTACCCCAGCTTCGATCCCCGGGCCGTGGAACGCCTGCGCACCTTCATCCAGGCGCTGTCGAAGGAAGGCCTCTACATCGACCTCAATCTGCGCGCCGGCTACCGCTTCCGGCCCGCCATCGACGGCCTGCCCCCGCTGGACGAGGGCCGGAGCCAGCTCGCCGACGTCGACACGCCCATTTACGTCTATGAGCCCCGGCTGATCGAACTGCAGGCCCGCTACGCCACGACGCTGATCCAGTCGCTCGGTCTGGCCGGCAATCCGGCGCTGGCGCTGGTGGAAATCAACAACGAATCCTCGCTGCTCAGCGCCTGGCAAAGCGACATCTGGCACGGAAATGACTGGCCGAGAACCATCCCCCAGGCCTACCGCGGCATCCTGCGCGCGCAATGGGAAGCCTGGATCGGACGGCGCTACGGCTCCCTGGAGGCCGCCTGCCGGGCCTGGGACCGCTGCGGCGACCCCGACGTCGCGGCCTTGCCCGCGGCCTCCCTGTTCGGCGCCCATGCGGCCAGCCCCTCCCTGATGCAGCGGCTCGGCAACCGGCTGGAGCGCGGCCTGGAACAATGGCTGCCGCGGGCGCGCGACGACTCGGCGGAACCCGACCCGGACGGCCGCTACGCCCAGGACTTCCTGGAATTCCTGACCCAGATGGACCGCCGCTACTTCGAGCGGATGCGCCAGACCGTGCAGGCGGCCGCGCAGGCGCCCGTCCCGGTCACGGGCACGCAGATGAGCTACGGCGGCGTGCTGAACTTCGATTCCCAGGCCGCCATGGATTACCTGGACGATCACATCTATATCGGCCATCCCAGCTATGCCAACGGCAATTCCTGGCAGTCCGAGGACTGGCGCATTCCCGACACGTCCACCGCAGGCGCGGGCATCGGGAACCTGCTGGCGCTGTCGCTGCGGCGTGAAGCCGGCAAGCCCTTCGTCATCAGCGAATACAACCACTCGTTCCCCGCGCCGCGCGGCGGCGAAATCCCGCCGCTGATGGCCACCGTGGCCACCCTGCAGGATTGGGACGGCCTGTTCTTCTTCGACTATGCCGACGAGCCGCAGCCGCGCCGCGCGCCCTGGTATTTTTCCCTGAGCGGCAACTGGGGGCAGTACGCGCTGATGGGCCAGAGCGCCCGCCTCTTCCGCCAAACCCTGATCGAGCCCCTGGCCGGGCAGGCCGTCCTGCCGCTGACCCATGCCCGGCGGCTGGCGCTGGCGCGCCGCGGCACCATCAATTCGGGCACCCTGGCGGCCGACCTCGAAGCCCGCTACGGGGCCACCCCCCGGCTGGCCTGGAGCCGCCAGATCGCGGAAAAGATCCTGCAGGATCCCGCCGCCGGCGACGCGCCGCAACCCGCCCTGGCCGACGCGGCCGCGGACGCCACCCCCGACGGCTCGGTGCGCCATGACGCGGCGCGCGAGCGGGTCATCCTGGACACCGACCGGATCTGGGGCGTGTTCGGCCTGCTGGAGCCCGGAGAAAGCCTGTCCGGCCGGTTCTTCGGGCTGCGCCTGGCCGGCGGCCCGAAGAACCAGCCCGTCCAGGTCCTGGCAACTCCGCTGGACGCGGCCGGCCTGGAACGGTCGCAACACATCCTGCTCAGCCTGGGCAGCGCCACCCGCGGCACGCAGCCGGGCTCGATGCCGCCGCGCCCCACCGCGCTCATTCCGTATCCGGGCAAGTCCGGCTGGCTGACCCTGGAGCCCGGGCCGCTGTCCAAGGGGCCTTCGGGCCAGCTCGGCACCCGCGCCCCGGCCTGGCTGGCACGCAGCGACGTCGAGCTGGGCATCCCGCTGCCCGCCGGCGACATCCGCATCCATCCCCTGGACGGGACCGGCGCGCGCCGGGCGGCGCTGCCCCCCGAGGCCTATCGGGCCGACGCCTCGGGCGGGTTCACCTGGGTCCGCCTGCAGGCCACGGCGCGCACCGCCAGCCCCTGGTACGAGATCGAGATCGCGCCGGGGCTCAGGCCCGCGCCCGCCAGTACGCGATCGCCTCGCCCACCGGCAGGATGAGGCAGCCGCGCCGGCACGCGGCGGCCACGAACGCGTCCAGCTCGCCGGGCCGGCAGCCGTAGGGGCCGCAGTCCGGCTCGACCTCGTGGGTGTTGAGCAGCAGCCATCCGCCCGGCGCCAGGGCGTCCAGCCAGTCCCGCCAGGCGGCCGGCTGCCGGCCCTCGCCATAGAAGCGGTGGCATCCCAGCAGGTTCAGGTCGGCGCGCCCCTGGTGCAGGCCGCCGCCCAGGATGCGGGCCGACGCGTGGCGCGCCGCCACCAGCCGCTTGGACCGCAGGCCGTAGCGCCCGAAGGGGTAGGCGAAGTGTTCGCCCGCCCGCGGCCCCAGGTGCCGGCGCAGGTAGGCCAGGTTGCGGTCGAGATCGTCGCGGATCCGGCCGGCCGGGGCGCGGGCATAGGCCTGGTGCGCCCAGCCGTGGCTGCCGATCTCGTGGCCGGCCGCCTGCAGGGAGAGCAAGGCATCGAGCGTATGGGCGGCCCGCCCATCCTCCTGGCCCCCGGTCAGCGAACCGGCCGCATAGAAGGTGCCCCGGCCGCCGTGGTCTTCGAGGATGCGGGCGCCCGTGCGGGCGGCGGATCCCAGGATGTCGTCGAAGGTGACGCTGACCACCGCCGCCTCCGGCGCGAGCGGCAGCCAGCGCCGCAGGCCGTGGCGGGCGGCCAGGCGGCCGAGGCGTTCGAGCGGCGGGCTGCCCATGGCGGCCGGCCCTAGCGCGCCCCGCCGCCCAGCCGCAGCACCCGGGCCAGCCGGGCCAGCTGCCACTTTTTCAGCTCACGGCGGAAATGGGCGTCCTCGAACTGGGGCAGGCCGCGCAGGGCGGCGTAGGCGTAGCCGGCGATCATCAGCAGGCCGCCGATGACGTACGGCTTTTCGCGCATGCGGTTGAGCCCCGTGGCCAGGGCGTACAGCGGGTGGTAGCCCATGTACCAGTTGCCCCGCCCCCAGCGCAGCCGGCCCACGTACAGATTGCGGTCCGAGGAACCCATGATGCGGTGGTGCCAGAGCCAGGCGTCGGGGTGCAGGAAACTGAGGGTCTTCCAGCCCAGCAGGCGGGCCTGGTGCACGTCGATGCCGTCCCAGGCCAGGTGCTGCACGAAGCCGCCGATGGCCTCGAAAGCCGTGCGCCTGTAGAGCTTGAACTGGCCGGCCACCTGTTCTTCGATGTGCCGTTCCTTGACGAAACGCCCGCCGGATTCGTGGTAGACCTTGCCGGACACCGCCGCCAGCTTCGGATCGGACTGCAGCCGCCCGATCATGATTTCCAGGTAGCGCGGGCCGAAGGACATGTCGCCATCGAGCTTGGCGATGTATTCGTAGTCCTGGCGCCGGATCCGTTCCTTGCCGAAATCGAAGGCGGCCACGACGCCGCCGCCCAGCTTGCGGAACCCCCGGTCGTTGCGGACCACCAGGCGGATGAAGGGATGCTTTTCCGCGTATTCGCGCACGATGTCGGGCGTGGCGTCGCTGGAGCCGTCGTCGACCAGGATCCATTCCATCGGCCGCCAGGTCTGCGCCACCATGGAATCGAGCGTATGGCGCAGGTAGCGCGACTCGTCGCGCACCGGCGAGATGACCACCAGGGGGATGACGAGCGGGTTTTCTGCGGGGGTACGGGTGATGGGATGCAGGACGTGCGAATCGGCAGGCATGGAGGCGCGGGCTTGGGATTTCCGGGGTGGCGGGCTTCGTCCGGCCGAAGAGCGCGGACACAATTAAAATCATCCTACAACATTCCAGGAACTCCATGTGCCGCCTCCCCGCCTGCTGGGCCAAGCCGCCCTGTCCATGCTCGACCAGGCCTGCCTCAGCGCCCTGAACCTCGCGCTGGGCCTGATCCTCATCCGCCTGGTCAGCAAGGACGCCTACGGCGTGTACTCGCAGATCTTCGCCGCGGGGCTGTTCGCCACCAGCATGCTCGAAGCGCTGGTGTCCAATCCCATGGTCAACCTGGCCTCGGGGCGCTCGGGCGCGCGGCTGGGCGGCCTGATCGAGAACATGGGCCGCTACCAGGGGCGCATCAGCACCGGGCTGGCCGTGATCCTGGGCGCGCTGTGCGCCGGGTGGTCGGCCGCGGCCGCGGACCAGGCCCACCCGCTGCTGCTGGGCCTGGCCTTCGGCCTGTTCGTCAAGGCCAATGCGCTGCGCGAATACGCCCGCAGCGTGGCCTTCCTGGATTTCAAGCCGGCCCGGGTGCTGCGCATCGACCTGCTCTACGCCGCCTGCGTCCTGCTGGGCACCCTGCTGCTGGCCCGCTTCGACCGGCTCGGCCTCGAAGCCCTGTTCCTGGTCTTCGCCCTGGCCAACGTCCTGGCCCATGTCCTGGCAGACGTCCTCGCCCCCGGGCCGGCCCGCGCCCCGGCCCCGCCCGGGCGGGGCGGCGCATGGATCGGGCGGTCCCGCCCCGCCCGGGCGGATTACGCCGAGACCGTCGGCCAGGCCTGGAAGCGCGGCCGCCTGGGCGTCCCGGGCGCCGGGCTGGCCTGGGGGGTCAACTACAGCTACCTGTACCTGGCGGCCCTGTGGCTGGGGCCGCAGGCGCCCGCCGAGCTGACGGCCTCGCGCCTGCTGCTGATGCCCATTTCCCTGTGCGTGGTCGCCTGGTCCCGCGTCGCCCGGCCCCGCATCGGCCAGCTGTTCGCCCAGCCGGACGCGGGGCGCATCCACCGCCTGCTGCTGCGTTCGGTGGCCGCGCTCGTCGCGCTGGCGCTGCTCTACATCGCCTTGCTGCAAGGGCTGTTCCCCTGGCTGCAGGTGCACGTGCTGGCCGGCAAGTACGACACGGTGCAGCCGCTGCTGCTGTGGTGGGGCCTATACTTCGTCGTCTACACGGCCCGGTGGGTCGGCACCATGGCGCTGATGGGCCAGGATGCGTACGGCTACATGCTGATCGAATCCATCCTCAGCTTCATCGCCATCTTCGTCGCCCTCAAGGTGGCCGTGGACCGCCATGGCCTGCCCGGCGCCATCATCGCGCTGATCGCCGTCGAACTCTTCAGCCTGGCCATGACGTGGGGCAGGTATTGGTACCAGAACCGGTCATGAATCCCGATCCGTCCCCTCTCCGCGACACGGCCTCGCGCAGCCTGCCCGGGCTGCGGATCGCGCTGCACGCGGATCTGGCGCCCCTGGAGTCCGCCTGGCGGGCCCTGCTGCCCCGATGCGACTGCTCCGCATTCCAGACCTGGGCCTGGAACCGCGCCTGGCAGGACTGCATCGGCGAGGCCCAGGGCGTGCGACCCCGCATCCTCCTGCTGCGCGACGCCGACGGACGGGTGCTGGGACTCTTTCCCCTGGGGCTCTACCGCCGCGGCGGCCTGCGGGTGCTGGCCTTCCTGGGCGACGTGGTGTCCGACTACCGCATGCCCCTGCTGGCGCGCGACTGGATCGCGGGCGTCCCGGCCGGCGCCTTCGCCGGCCTGTGGCGCGAATGCCTGGCCCTGATCGCCGAGGCCGACGTGGTGCTGCTGGAGCGCATGCCGGCCGGATTCGACGGGCGGCCCAATCCGATGGCCGCCCTGGCGGGCGCCGAGCACGTGGAAAACGCCTGGCTGGCCCGGCTGCCCGCCAGCGCCGAAGCGTACCGGGCGCAGCGCTCCAGGAAGATGCTGGCCGACAACCGGCGCAACATGCGCAGGCTGCAGGACCAGGGCGCCTGCAGCCACACGCCGGCGCACACGCCCGATGCCGCCGATGCCGTCCTGGCCGAACTGTTCCGGCAGAAATCCCGCCGCTGGCGCGAAACCGGCAGCCGCGACCTGTTCGCCGACCCCGCCTACCGGGCTTTCTACGGCACCCTGACGCGCGACGAGCTGGCCGGCGGCCTGGTGAGCCTGTGCAGCCTGCGGGCCGGCCGGGCGCTGGTCGCCACGCACTGGGGACTGGCGTTCCGGGGCCGCTATTACTGGATCCTGCCCGGCTACACCGGCGGCGAGCTGGCCCGCTATTCCCCCGGCCGCCTGCTGCTGCAGGCCCAGATCGAATGGGCCATCGGGCAGGGCTTCGAGGTCTTCGACCTGACCGTGGGCGAAGAAGCCTACAAGAAGGCCTGGGCCGGCGACAGCCTGCCCCTGTACCGCTGGCGCCAGGCCCGCACGTTCAAGGGACATCTCTTTCTGTGCGCCGGCCGCCTGAAGGAGGCGGCCCGCAACATCCGCTGGCTGCGCCGCGGCATCCGGCGGCTCAGGCAGCTCAGGCGGTTCAAGCAGATCGAGCAGCTCAAACACATCCAGCGGCCCGAGCGCCCCGGAGGCCCCCATGACTGACCCACGCGCGGCGGACATCAGCCTGTGCATCTGCACTTTCCGCCGCCCCGCCCGGATCGACGCCCTGCTGCACGCGCTGTACCGCCAGACCGCCCTGCGGCGGGTGCGGGAGATCATCGTGGTGGACAACGACCCCGGCCGCTCGGCCGCGCCCGTCCTCGAACGGCATGCGGCGTCCTGCCCCGTGCCGCTGGTGGCCGCCCACTGCCCCGAACCGAACATCTCCCTGGCGCGCAACACCGCCATCCGCCAGGCGTCGGGCGACTGGATCGCCATCATCGACGACGACGAGACCCCGGTGGCCGGATGGCTGCAGCACCTGATCGAACTGGCGCAGGCGCAGGCCGCCGACGGGGTCTTCGGGCCGGTCGTGCCGGTGTATCCGGACGCGACGCCCGCCTGGATCATCGAAGGCCGCTACTTCGAGCGCCGCCGCCTGCCCACCGGCGCCCTCGTCCCCCGGACCGACGTCCGCAGCGGCAACGTGCTGCTGCGCCGCAGCCTGCTGCTGCAGGAGCCCGGCCCCTTCGATCCCGCCTTCGGCCTCACCGGGGGGAGCGACACCCTGCTCTTCTGCCGCCTGCTCGACCGGCGGGCCCGCTTCCTGTGGTGCGACGAGGCCGTGGTCCACGAGCCGGTCGAGCCGGGCCGGGCCACGCTGCGCTGGCTGCTGAAACGCGCCTATCGCGGCGGCCAGAGCTTCATCCGCGTCAGCGCACTGACCACGCCGGGCTGGCGCAAGCCGCTGCGGCTGGCCTGGCTGCTGGGGCGCGCGGCGCTGCAGCTGCCGGTGGCCCTGGTCCTGGCCCTGGGCTGCTGGCCCTGGAACCCCGTCCGGGCCATCCACTACCTGCGGCTGGCCAGCGCGCAATGCGGCAAACTCGGCGCGGCCGTGGGGCTGCACTATCAGGAATACCGACCAAGGACATGATGAAAATCGCCATCGCCGGCACCGGCTACGTGGGGCTCTCGAACGCCATCCTGCTCGCCCAGCACCACCGGGTCGTGGCCCTGGACATCCGCGCGGACCGGGTCGAGAGCATCAACGCCCGCCGCTCGCCCCTGCACGACCCCGAGATCGAGGCCTACCTGAGCGAGCGCCCACTGGACCTGAGCGCGACGCTGGACAGGCAGGCCGCCTACCGGGACGCCGACTTCGTCCTCATCGCCACGCCCACCGACTACGATCCGCGCACCAGCCGCTTCGACACCGGCAGCGTCGAAGCGGTCATCCGGGACGTGATGGCGATCAACCCGCAGGCCGTGATGGTGATCAAGTCCACCGTGCCGGTCGGCTTCACCACCCGCACCCGCCGCGCCCTGGGCACCGACCGCCTGATCTTCTCGCCCGAGTTCCTGCGCGAAGGCCGGGCCCTCTACGACAACCTGCACCCCTCGCGCATCATCGTGGGCGAGCGCTCCGACCGGGCGCGCCGGTTCGCCGGGCTGCTGCAGCAGGGCGCGATCCGCCAGGACATCCCCGTGCTGCTGACGGACTCGACCGAGGCCGAAGCCATCAAGCTGTTCGCCAACACCTACCTCGCCATGCGGGTGGCCTATTTCAACGAACTGGACAGCTATGCCCAGACCTTCGGGCTGGACACCCGCCAGATCATCGACGGGGTCTGCCTCGACCCGCGCATCGGCAGCCACTACAACAATCCCTCGTTCGGCTATGGCGGCTACTGCCTGCCCAAGGACACCAAGCAGCTGCTGGCCAACTACAGCGAAGTGCCCAGCAACCTGATCCAGGCCATCGTCGACGCCAACCGGACGCGCAAGGATTTCATCGCCGAATCCATCCTCGCGCGCAAGCCGAAAGTGGCCGGCATCTACCGCCTGGTCATGAAGAGCGGCTCGGACAACTTCCGCGCCTCGGCGGTCCAGGGGGTCATGAAGCGCCTCAAGGGCAAGGGCATCGAGGTCATCGTCTACGAACCCACGCTGGAGGAAGACACCTTCTACGGCTCGCGCGTGATCCGCGACCTGCAGGCCTTCAAGGCCGAAAGCGACGTGATCGTCGCCAACCGCATCACGGCGGAAATCCGCGACGCCGCCGAGCGGATCTATTCCCGCGACCTCTTCGGCAGCGACTGAGCCGGCGCGCCGGGCGCCAATGCTAAGATGGGCCCGCACGTCCACCCCCCTCCCGAATGCCCATGCCGCGCGATTCCCGACCCGAAATCCCCACCCGGCCGATCTTCGGCCTGGAGATCATGGCGGTGCGCTTCGACGAGGCCGTCCAGGCGATCGCCCAGGCCTGCCGCCGGCCGGACGCCGGCGCGGCGCGGGTCGTCGTCACCCCCAACACGGACCACATCGTCAAGCTCGAACGGCGGCCCGGATTCAAGCGGGACTACGCCCGGGCCGACTTCATCTTCGCCGACGGCATGCCCCTGGTCTGGGCCAGCCGCCTGCTGGGGCAGCCGCTGCCCGAGCGGGTCACCGGCGCGGATCTGTTTCCGGCCCTGTGCCGCCAGGCGGCCGCGGAACGCTGGCGCGTCCTGCTGATCGGCGGCCAGCCCGGTGCCGAGGATGCGCTGGCCGGCGGCTTCCAGCGGCATTTCCCCGGGCTCGACATCCGCATCGTCAGCCCCTCCATGGGCTTCGACCCGCTGGGCGAGGAAGGCCGGGAGATCGCCCGCCAGGTGCGCGAACGCGCGCCCCACCTGGTCTTCGTCTGCCTGGGCCTGCCCAAGCAGGAACAATGGGCCCTGCATCACGCCCCCAACCTGCCGGGCGGCGTGCTGCTGTGCGTGGGCGCGGCCATGGAATTTGCCCTGGGCCTGAAATCGCGCGCGCCCCTGTGGATGCGGCGCCTGGGCCTGGAATGGCTCTGGCGCCTGCTTTCCGACCCCGCCCACCTGTGGCGCCGCTACCTGGTCGACGACCCCTATTTCCTGGTGATCTGCTGGCGGCAGTGGCGCCGCCTGCGGGCCGGACGCCGGAGGGATCCATGAGCCCGGGAGGCTGGTGCAGACTTCCGCTCCTCCTGCTGCTGGCGTGCCCGCCGCCCGCGCCCGCCCAGGTGCTCTTTCCCAATGCCCTGGATTACAGCCTCCGCGCGCAAAGCAGCATCCAGTCCAACAGCAACCCCGCCAAGCTCGCCAGCAACGGTCCGCAGGCGGGCTCTGGGACCACCCTGGTCAACACCATCGGGCTGGCGGCCCGCATCCCCCTGCTGTCGGACGACACCCGCCTGGACATCGCGGGCGTGGCGGGCGATGCCCGCTTCGCGGACCAGCCCAGGCTGAACTACCAGCCCCGGATGCTGAACGCCGCCCTGCACTGGCGGGCCGGCCGGCTGCTGGCCGGCCGGGTGGGCTACCAATACCGGCGCACGCGCTACGACGCCAACCGCATCTGGCCCGACAGCGACACGGTCGACGACCGGAGCCTGGATGCGGAAATCGGCCTGCGGGTATCGGAAGACCTGACCTTGCCGGTGCTGCGCGTCTACGAACAGAAGGCGCGCTACGAAACGACGAGCAACCGGACGCTCTTCGACCGGAATACGCGAGGCTGGGAAATTTCGGCCCGCTACCAGCGGACGACCGGCTCCACCGCCGCCGCCGGTTTCAGGCAGGCCGAAACCCACTATCCCCTGCGCTATCAGCTGGCGCGCAGCGGCCTGGACGACGCATACCAGGACCGCGAACTGTACGCCGAGACCAACTGGCAGTACAGCGTCAAGACGGGCCTGTATGCCCGCGTGGGCCTGCTGCAACGCGATTACGTCCATTATCCCGAGCGCGACACGCGGCTGCTGACGCTGGACGCCCAGGTCACCTGGCAATACTCGCCCAAGACCGATCTGCGCCTGAGCACGTGGCAGCATCCCTACAGCGACGACCAGGATCCCGACATCCTGTATTCGATCCGGCGCGGGATCGGCCTGAGCGCCCGCTGGCGGCCCACCGTGAAGACGAGCCTGAGCCTGCTGGCCGATTATGAGCGGCAGAACGACAAGAGCCTGACGGGCACGGACATCCTGAATCATCGCACGCAGTACGGCTCGCGCCTGAGCTGGCAGGTGAATCCGAACCTCAGCCTGAACCTGGAGGGCTTCCGCGTCAACCTGGACAGCGACGTCCCCTGGAACCGCTATCAGCAGAATGTGGTGCGCTTCGGGATCAACCTCACCACCGGCAGCGGCAACCCCCAGGTGGAGCGGATGTTCAGCCCCGCCGAATGCCGCTGGACCTACGTGGAATCCGACCTCTGCCCTTAGGGCCCGTTCCTTGGCGCCCGTCCGGAGCGCCGGCGTTCATTCAGAACCAGCGCTCGTCCACGTGGATCACGTCGCCCGGCAGCACCGGGTCGCCCATGTCCACCTTGAAAGTATCCAGTTTGCCGGACTTTTCGTCGTTGCGGCTGATGGAGATGCGGCTGTCCGAGGCCCGCGGGTTGAGCCCCCCCGCCAGGGAAACGGCGCGCATGACGTTCATGTCCTTTTCCATGGGATAGGCGCCGGGATGGCCGACTTCGCCGTAGACGAAGAAACGCGGCGCCAGCGGCACGTACACCACGTCGCCGGGCTGGAGCTGCAGGTCCTGCACGGCGGGGGACGGCACCGTGCGGCTGCCCAGCGCCACTTCGATGCGCTGGCGCCCGGCGTCCGGCGGGCCGGACTGGCGCATGACCACCAGGGTTTCCGCCGCATCGTTCCTGAGCCCGCCGGCCTGCGCCAGCAGTTCGAGCAGCGACAGGTGCCCCTCGATGGCGTAGCGCCCGGCGCGCTCGACCTGCCCCAGCACCGACACCACCCGGCTGCGGACCTGGGCCACTTCGATGGAGACCTGGGGATCGCGCAGGAAACCGCCGTCGCGCAGGCCTTTCTCAATGCGCCGGGCGACGGCGGAGGGCGACTGGCCGTCCACCTGCAGGACGCCCAGGAAAGGCACCGTGATCTCGCCATCCTGCGTGACGGTGATGCGGGCGTTGAGTTCGGGCTGGCCGTAGATCAGCAGCTGCAGCACGTCGCCCGGGCCGATGGTGCTTACGGCGGCGCCGTTGAGCGGCGCGGCGACGGCCCCGGCCTGCGTCAGGGCGGGCGGCGCCTGCACCGTCGCGGGCGGCACCACGGCCTGGGCGAATGCGCCCCAGCACGCCATGGACAGGAACAGGCCCAGGAACTTCCGCAACGCCCCATGCATCGGCAACACGCGATTCTCCGCCAGTGCGGGTCGGCGAGGCGACCCTGGATCAGATCCGGCGTCTCCGGCAGGCATCGAAGCCCCACCCCGTGCGCGAAAGTGTCCGCGCGGGGGCGCGGCCGCAAGCCTCCGGCCGGGAAGACGCGCGCAATCCGAAATTATAAGACATGCGCCACGGCGGCCCCGGCCGCACGCGGCCCGCGGCCGGGCCGGATCGCTCCCGCACCGGCGCGCAGGCGCACGGCCCTTCCGGCCTGCGCGGGACGGGGCCCGGTCATCCGCCGGGTCCGCGCGGGACCGGATCCTCCATCCAGGCCCGCTCCGCGGGCGCCACGGGCATCTGCAGCACCCGTTCGGGGATTTCCCAGATCACCAGTTTCGGCGGCGTCTGGCGAAACGACGGGCTGGCGAAATACTGCTGCGCGGACCCCCAGAAATCGCCGCCGTCGCGTGCGAAGCTGGGCACGACGGCCTGCAGGCCGTTTTCGAGGAACGGCGTGAAATTGGACGTCCGCGAGAACGAGGTGCCCAGCAGCGCCAGGGTCGGATTGCCGGCGTCGCTGAACAGGTCGTCGGCCGAATCGGCGCTGGCCGAGGGCTCGGCGGCCGCGGTCAACGTGGTCGTCCGGACCCGGTCGGGGGCCGGCTTCCAGCGCGCCGGCAGCCAGTCGATGCCCGCCAGGCGGACGAGATCGCCTTCGCGCTCGTGCTCCGGCCCGGCGCTCAGCGTGAAATGGCGCGGCGGGGCCGCCGCCACGCCGGTGCGGCGCACGGCCTGGGCCACGGCCTCGGCCGCCAGGCGGGCGCCGTGCTCGGACCAGTGGGTGTCGGTACGCAGGAACGGCGGCTGCCCCGCGCGGGCGGCCTGGTCGAGCACCGGGAAGAGATCGACCAGCGGCACCTGCCGCTGCCGCAGGCCGGCCATCCAGTCGTCGAGCCGCCCGGCGCTGGACGCGGGCCGGTACAGACCGCACAGCTGCGCCCGCTCGACCCGGCTCTTGTCGGGCACGACGGCCACCAGCAGCCCGATCCCCTGGCGGCTCAGACGGTCGCGCACCCGCGCGACCGCGTCGAGGCGCGCGGCCGCGTCGGCCCGGGCGTGCGGATGCACGGCCAGTTCGTCGACCAGGAACAGCCAGCCGGGGCAGCCCTGCCGCACCCGGGGCCCCAGGCTGCCGGTCAGCAGCCAGCCGGCGCCCCGTTCGGCATCGGCCAGGGCGGTGGGAAAGGCACCGCGCGCGAGCTGCCCCGCCAGGTACTGCGCCGTGCCGCCGTCGGCGAAGCGCTCGAAGGTCCGCTGGGCGGGCGGCACGGCGATCCGGCCGTCGCCCCAGTCGCGCAGGGCCGAAAGGGCCGCCAGCACGAGCACGGCCAGGAAGACCGCCCCCGCCGCCTGGCGCGCCAGGCGGGGCGGCTTTTCCGCGTACAGGTAGCCGCCAAGCGGGTCTCGATCCGGTGCCGGTGCGTTCATGTCGCTCTCCCGCTCAGAACTGGAAATACAGGAAGGGAACCGCGTCGCGGCTCGCCACCAGCGCAAAGGCCAGCAGGAAGCCCGCCACCGGCCACAGGTCGATGAACGCCAGCACTCCGGCCGGCAGGCGGCCGCGGATGCGGTCCCGGTAATGGGGCAGGACGACGCAGGCCAGGCCCAGCAGCAGCCCGACCAGGTGGGACGCCTGGAAATCGACCCGCAGGGCGTCGCCCAGCGCCCAGCCGCTCAGGCCCAGCTGGGCGCGGTACATGAGCAGGGCGGTGTCGAAATCGGGCGCGCGGAAGATGGTCCAGGCGAGCCAGACGAACAGCAGGGTCAGGCAGCGCGACAGCAGCACCGGCACGGCCGGCAGCCGCCAGGCCCGCCAGGCGCGCGCCAGCGCCAGCGCCACGCCGTGGGCCAGGCCCCAGAGCAGGAAATTCCAGCTGTCGCTGCCATGCCACATTCCGGCGATGGCCATGGTGATCAGCAGGTTGACGTAGGTGCGCACAGGCCCCTTGCGGTTGCCGCCCAGGGGGATGTACAGGTAGTCGCGGATCCAGGTGGACAGGGAGATGTGCCAGCGCCGCCAGAAATCCTGGATGCTGGTCGCCAGGTAGGGATGGTTGAAGTTTTCCGGGATGCGGAAGCCCTGCATCTGGCCCAGGCCGATGGCCATGGCGCTGTAGCCCGCGAAATCGAAGAACAGCTGCAGGGAATAGGCGAGGCAGCCCAGCCAGGCGTCGGCGAAGGTGGGCTCGGGCAGGGCGAAGGCCGCGCCCACCAGGGGCGAGAGCGTGTCGGCGATGAGCACCTTCATGCACAGGCCGACCATGAACTTGCGCGCGCCGGCGGAAAAATTCTCCCAGGAGAAGGGGCGCGAGACCAGCTCGTGCTCGACCCAGACGTAGCGGACGATGGGGCCCGCGATCAGCTGGCCGAACATGGCCTTGTAGGCCCCCAGCCGGATGAAGCTACGCGCCGGGCGGCACAGGCCGCGGTAGACGTCCACCAGGTAGGAAATCGCCTGCAGGATGATGAAGGACAGCCCGATGGGCAGGGCCACGCGCTGCCACTGGACCGGCATGGCGCCGGCCAGCGGGGCCAGGCCGTTGTAGGTCTGGACCAGGATGTTGATGTACTTGAACCAGAACAGGATCGAGGCGTTGAGCACGATCAGCGCCGCCAGCAGCCAGACGCGGCCGTGCCGGGCCAGGAGCCCGCCCCGCGGGCCGCCGGCCGCCGGCGCGCCGTGCGGCAGGGCGTCGAGCGCCAGGCCGCCCAGCCAGGTGACGATGGTCAGGGCGATCAGCAGCAGCAGGAAGGTGGGGCTCCACCAGCCGTAGAAGATCCAGCTCGCCAGCAGCAGGACGCCGTTGCGCCAGCCGGCCGGCGCCAGGGCATAGACGAGCAGGAAGGCGGGCAGGAACAGCGACAGGAACTCGAAGGAGGAGAAGATCATGCCGGCACTCCTCGACACGCGCCGCCGGGGGCCGGCCTCATTTTTTGCGCTGTTCCAGCTGGCGGATCGACGGCAGCGCCCCGATCGCGCCGACGATGGCCTTGCTCCAGGCCTCGTAGCCTTCGTCCTTGAAGTGCTGGCCGTCGAAGGTGCGCCACTGCCCCGGCTTGGCGAAATCGAGCGAGTTCACGTAGGTGCAGGGCGCCACGTTGCGCGACAGGAACTGCACGGCCCGCTCGACCCGGTCGTTCTTCTTGTCGTACTTGCCGCCGGGCTGTCCCCAGGCGGGGCCGACCCAGACGCAGGTCGTCTTGCTCGCGGCGATGGCCTTGGTCAGGCTGGTGATGCTTTGCCAGGCCCAGGCCTTGGGGAAGAGCTCGTTGGCGTAGGAGCCCATGGTGTCGCCGATGATGACCACGATCACGTCGGGCTTGTCGGCGTCGAGCAGCTGCCGGATCGGCTGCGTGCGCATGGTGGGGCCGTAGGCCTTGGTCGGCTCCTTGTCCTTCTTCTCGGCGCCGCAATCGACCGTGCGCGGCTTGATCCAGTCGCCCGCGCTGGCGCCGCAGGCGCCGATCGTATGCACGTGGGCGGCTCCCTGGGCATACAGGTCCTGATGCAGGAAATCGGGAAATTTGTAGAGCATGTGGCTTTCGCCAATGATCAGAAAGCTCAAGCCGGCCAGGGCTGCGGTCACTGCCATCGTCAAGGTTCCAGGAAGGGAGGATCAACTGGGAATCAATGGGGAATCAACTGCGCATCGATCGGGGATCGAGCGGGAATCCACCGGGAAGCAAGCGGGGATCGATCGGAAATCAATGGGGAATCGATCAGGAATCGTTCGGGAATCAATGGGCCACGGCATCCTTCACCTGAAAGAAGCGATGCGCCGGATCGCCGGGGACCAGAAACAGGGTGTAGCGTTCGCCCGCCTCCAGCACGCCCAGGTCGAGCGGGCCGCCGGCGGGCTGGCCCGCACACAGCAGCTGGACGCGCAGCGCCACCGGATTGACCTGGCGGCGGGCCTGGCCGCCGGCGGCCACGTCCTGGAACAGGTCCACCTGGCGCCCCGCCACCCGCACGCTGGCGGGCTGGCACCGGGCATTGCGGTTGTAGAACGCGACCGAGGCCTTGACGGCGCTGAAGTCCTCGGGGGTCTCGCGCAGCAGCAGCGGTGCGAGCCCGCCCTGGTCGCGCACGCCGACCACGGTGACGAATTCGCCGGGCGCCAGCGTGAGCCTGACCGGGGCATGCTCGCCGCCCGCCGTCAGCGTGCCGCTGAGCTCGGTGCCCCCCGGCACCATCTGGTAGTCGCTGACGCGCCGCTGCGCGTCCAGTTCGAGCGCCGATGCCGAATCGGAGGCCGTCACCCGCAGGGCCTCGTCCAGGCCGTCGGCAAAGCGCAGAAAGGCCGCGTCCTGGGCCGGGCCGGTGGGGTACAGCGGGATGTCGACCGCGCCCGCCGGCGCGGCCAGCGCCAGGCCGGCGGCCAGCGCGATGGGCAGGAGGAATTTCTTCATGTGGATGGCTTCATTTTTTACGCAATGCCTGGACGGCGGGTGACTGGGCCAGCGCCTTGGCGATGGCGTCGCCCCACTGCCGGTACCCCGCTTCGGTGAAGTGCTGGCCATCGGTGGTGGCCCAGGCCCCGGGCTTGGAAAAGCCCAGGGAATCGATGTAGGCGCAAGGCGCCACGTTGTGTTTCAGGAAGGCCGACATCTGTTCCACGCGCGCGAAGGTCTTGTGGAACTTGCCGCCTTCGGTGCCCCAGGCCGGCCCGACCCAGACGCAGGCCGTGCCCGACTGGCCGACCGCCTTGGTCAGGGAGGTGACCTGCTGCCAGATCCAGGCCTTGGGAAAGACGTCCTTGCCGTAGCCCGCCATGGTGTCGCCCATGACGATCACCAGCAGGTCGGGCTTGTCGCGGGACAGCAGCTGCGTCACCGGCACCGTGGCGGCCCCGCTGCCCAGCAGGGCGACCGGGCCCGCATCGCGCCGTTCGGCGCCGCCGCAGGTGCCGGGCGTGGCCTTGAGCCAGTCGGCGGCATCGGCGCCGCAGACTCCGAAGCTGTGCACCTGGGCGCCCTGCCGGACCAGGTCCATGTGCAGGGATTCGATGAGGTAGTTGCGCGCGGTCAGGTGGCTGTCGCCGATGACGAGGATGGACAAGCCCGCCAGCAGGGAAGTCAGCATAGAAAGGTCTCCCGGATGTCCTTATCGGCCATAGGCCTGGCTGAAAGGCGAACGGTAGGGCTCGACGGGCAGCGACATCAGGCCCGACTGCGGGTAGAAGAAATAGCGCAGGTACAGGCCGCCGGACCACTGGCGGTAGTCGCTGGCGTTGTCGGCCCCCAGGCGCGCGCCCAGCACCCACTGCGGCGCCATGCGGTATTCGGCCGCCGCGCTCAGGTTGTAGCCCACGCCGGTCTTGCTGGAGCCCGGGTAGTAGCCGCCGCTCACGCCCGACAGCTCCGGCCGTTCGAGCGCCGCGATGGCGGCCAGGGCCGCGTTCTGCATGCCGCCGTCGTTCGGGAAGAGCGGCGCGTCGCCCTGCTTGATGCGCTGCACCCCGACGGAGCCGTCGATGCGCCAGCTGAGCGGGCCGTTGCGCTGCGCCCAGGTGATCGGCAGGCCGACGGAGTAGTAATGCTTCGGGCTGAAGTAGCCGCCGTGGCCGTAGGTGAAGTAGCTCAGGTCCTTGTCGTAGAACGTGGCGTTCAGGTTCAGGCCGGCCAGCAGCTGGGCGTCGGGCTCGTCGATCAGGCGGAAATAGGTGCCGAGGTTGAATTCCTTGCGCTGGTTGGAAGCCACGTTGTGCCCCCGCAGGCTGTGCCAGGCGGCATTGCCGTAGATCCCGCCGCCGCCGAAGTCCTTGCTGAGCGTGAACCGGGCCCCGCTCGCCGTGACGCCGCCCCACTTCAGGCCCAGGCGCGAATCCTCCATGCCGGCGAACGACAGGACGCTGTCCGTGACGGCGCGGCGCGACACGTCGAGCCGGTAGGTGACCGTGCCGGCATCGTCGAGCACCCCGTCGAACAGCGCCCCGCCCACGAAATTCTGCTCCTTGAATCCCAGGGGCGTGACGCCGGCGTCGAACTTCATGCCGCGCGTCTCGTAGCCCAGCGCCAGGCCGACCCCGGTCTGGCGGCCCGTGTCGGGCACGGCGGAGCTGGCCACCATGGACAGCGGCCCGCCGCCGAAGGTGCCCAGGGCATAGCCCGCCGAGCCCAGCGAACCCGTGCTGATCACCGTGGGCGTGACCTGGACGGCGATCTTGCCGTTGCCCGCCGGCATGCGCACCTCGATGGGCGTCTGCGCCTCGACCAGCTGGCTGGTGCCGGAATCGCCCTCGCGGTTGCGGAACTCGACCCCGGCGCGGATCTCGGGGCTGCGTTCCTGGCGGACCTCGTCGAGCTCGCGGGCCGCCGCCGTCATGCCGCGCGCGGACGCAGCCGTATCGAAGGGATTAGCGGACCGCGCCGCGGCGGCGCCGCCGGCGAAGGCCGGCGCCGGGTCGGCCGGCGCCGCAGCGGCGGCATAGGCCGGGACCGGAGCGGCATAGGCCGGCGCGGGCGAGGCCGGCGGCAGCGCCGCCTGCCGGGCCGCGGCGCCGGCCGGATACCCGCCGGCCGCGCCGGGCAGTGCGGGCGCCGCGGGCACATCGACCGCCAGGACCTCGGCCGGCGCGCCGGGCAGCGAGGCGTCGGCCGGCGGCAGGTCGGCCGCCAGGGTTTCCTGCGCCAGCGGCACCGCCACCGGGCGGACCGGGGCCATGCGCTGGCCCGGCAGGCCCACGAAAGGATTGTCGGAACGCACCAGGGTCTCGGAGCCGGGCGCGGCCGCCACCGCGACCGGCCGGCTGCTTTCCAGGGCCACCGCCTTTTCGAGCAGGTCCTGGGCTTCCGAAGTCTTGCCCTGGGCGCGGTAGACGCGGGCGGCGCTGGTCAGGATGGCGATGTCGTTCGGCGCCAGCGACACGGCGATCCCCGCCTCGCGGGCGGCGCGCCGTTCGTTGCGCAGCTGCTGGGCGACCTGGGCGGTCCCCAGGTGCAGGGCGGCATTGTCGGGATCGGTCTGGAGCAGGTTTTCGTACAGTTCGAGGGCCTGGTCCCCCTTGCCCGCGGCGGCGTACATGCGCGCCAGCGCGCCCACGGCCACCGGATCCTTGGGCTTGCGCTTGAGCACCGGCGCGATCATGTCGTAGGCGGCCACGAGATCGCCGCTTTCCCGCAGGGAATCGGCTTCGTGGATGCGGTAGCTGTCGGACAGGTCCTCGAGCGCCTGGCGCTGGGCGCCGCTGAGCGGCTGGCGGGCGGCCTGGCGCAGGATGGCGCCCGCCTCGATGGTCTGGTCGGAACGCAGCAGCAGTTCGGCGTAGATCAGCGTGGCGTCCATGCCCCGGCTGCCCCCCTGGTCGCGCAGGGGGCGCAGCAGGTCCAGGCCCCGACCCAGCTCGCCGACGTCGGCATATCCGCGCGCCAGGGCGCCCAGCGTCTGCACGTCGTCGGGCCGGGTCTGGCCACGCACCCGGTCGAGCAGGGCGACGGCCTCGGCCTTGCGCCCCTGCCGCGCCAGCTGCCCGGCCTGCTGCACCAGGGCATTGCGTTCGAGGTCGGCGGCAAAGGCGCGCATGGGCGCCGTGCGCCGTCCCTGAGGGATGCGGGCCAGGGCCTCGCGCGCTGCATCCAGGCGGCCCTGCTGCTGGGCCAGCATCGCGCTGACGTAAAGCGCCTGGGGATCGTCGGGATGGATCGCCAGCAGGCCGTCGACCAGTTTGCGGGCGTCCTTGTCGCGCCCCGCGTCCTGGTAGATCTGGGCCAGCTGATAGCGCAGCCAGGGGTCGTCGGGATTCTTCGCCAGGGCGTCCTCCAGCGACTGCCGGGCGGCGCGGACGTCGCCCGAGGCCCGCGCCACCTGGGCCATGCCGGCCAGGGCGCCGGGGTCGTCGGGATGCTGCCCGAGCACCCGCTGATAGGCCGCCCGCGCCGCCTCGGTCTTGCCCTGCTCGAACAGGATGTCGGCCAGCTTCACCGTGGCCGCCGTTTCCCTGGGCTGGCGCTTGGCGGCCTTTTCCAGCACCTGCTGCGCCTCGGCCAGCTTGCCGGCCTGCTGCAGGGAGCCGGCGCGTTCGATGTCGGCCCAGTAATCGGCCGCGTCCAGGGCGCCCTGCCAGGCCTTGCCGCCGCGGCGCGCCCGCTGCAGGTACTGGCGGGCCTGGGTCCATTCGCCCTGGCGCATCCGCAGGATCCCCATGGCGCCCAGGGCCTGGTTGTCGTTGGGATTCCTGTCCAGGATGGCCTTCAGCTGCGCCTCGGCCTGCGCCAGTTCGCCCTGGTCGACGAGCTTGGCCGCCTGCGCCACCTGGCTGCTCAGGGCGCTGGCGCGCGCCGCCGCGGCCGCCGCGCGTGCCTGGGCCTGGGCCTGCGCCCGGTCCTGCGCCTGCGCCTGGGCGCGCTCCCGCGCCTGGGACTGCGCCTGGACCTTGCCGCCCTGCGCGAGCTGGTCGCGGATCTCGGTGTCGTCCGGATGCTTGGCCAGATACTGCTCGAACACGGCCCGGTACTGCGGTCCCGGGGGGCCCATCCAGATCAGGGCGTCGCGCCAGCTTTCGGTGGCCTGGCTGCCGACGTCGCTGCGTCCGGACAGCGCCGCGAGCTGCTGGATGCCCTGGACCCGGGTGGCCTCGTTGCGCGCCAGGTGGCGGCCCAGGATCAGCTTGATCTGCGCGTCGTCGGGATGCTGGGCCGCCAGCCGCTGCAGGCCGGCGATGGCCTCGGGCAGGCCGCCGTCGGTGTATCCCAGGTACATGTAGTATTCGCGCCCCAGGGCCCCCAGCGGCGCGCGCCCGGCGAAGATCTTCCTGTAGGTGGCCGCCGCCTGGTCGAACTGGCCCGCGGCGGCGAACTGGCGCGCCTGGTTCAGCAGGGCCGCCTTGCTGGCCTCGTGCAGGCCGACGTCCTGTTCGAGCAGGGCCGTGGCGGGGTCGTTCGGGTAGGAGGCCTTGAGCTGCTGCAGGTATTTCTTCGCCTCGGCCAGCCGTTTCTGGTTCAGGGCCACCCGCGCGAGTCCGTCGAGCGCCTGGGGATTGCCCGGGCTGATGAGCAGCAGCTTGTTCCAGACCTCGGCGGCGCGGTCGTCGTTCTGCCTGCCCTGCCAGTAATGGCCCTGTTCGATCAGCGCCTGCACCGCGTCCTCCGCCCAGACAGGCTGGCTCAGCAACACGGCGCACAGGCCGCCCAGCGCTATTTGCTTGTACCGGAACATGCTTTCTCCCACGAAACGGATAGGCGGCCATCAGGCCCAAATTGGAAACGCCCTTCGGACCAGCCCAGGCCGAACAGGCTGAGCATGAAATCGTAGTAAGGCAGAAAATCCTGCAGGGCCCCGGCCTGCACGGCCTGGGGCAGCAGCGCCCGCGCGCGGGCCTGCTGCGCCTCCCGCAGCGGCGCCAGGCCCAGCGCATCGAAGTACGGCACCAGGGCGGCGGAAAAGCCGAACGGCCCCGCGCCGCGCGCCTCGCCGGTCCGGGCATCGACGGACTCGGGGGGCTCGCCCTGCGGCGCGGCGCCCACGATCCGCGCCATGCCGCCCAGCGCGGCCAGCAGTGCGTCGCGCAGCGGGTCCTGCGCCGCGGTCATCCCGGCCCAGAGATACACGCGGATGGCGTCGTAGCTGCCGGTGGTGCCGCTCTGGGCATCGGGGACGAAGCCGGCCGCCTGGTCGGCATAGCGATAGACCGTCCAGTCGGGCGCCAGACCGTGCGGCGCGACGTCCCGCAGCATGCGCAGCGTATTGTCGGCGATCCGGTCCCAGGGGCCGCGCGGCGAGGCCTGCTGCAGCCGGCGCAGCAGGAAAACGGGCAGATAGCTCGGGTTCAGCCGCCAGGTGCCCTGCTCGGGCGTATAGAAGAACTCGCGGCCGGGCAGCAGCATGGTGCCCAGGTCGGGCAGTTCGGACACCTCTTGCGCCTGGATCAGCACCAGCAGCGCCTGCGCCTGGCGGACGTACGCCGGATCGCCCCACAGCCGGCCGGCCTCCAGCAGGGCGTAGACGAACCAGAGATCGGCGTCGGCCGCCGAATTGGCGTCCATCACGCCCCAGGCCTTGCTGTCCGGGTCCTGCCCCCAGATCCAGGCGGGCAGGCGGCGCTCCGCCTGGCCATGCGCCAGGTTGTCGACCGTCCAGCGCCAGAGCTGGTCGAAGGTCTTCCGGTCGCCGGCCACCAGGGCGAAGAACATGGCGTAGGACTGGCCTTCGGAGGTGCTCTGCTGCCTGCCCGCGCGCGCGTTGAGCACCCGTCCGTCGGGCTCGACGAAGTGCTCCTTGAACTGCTGCCACAGCGGCCAGTCGGCCATGCAGTCTCCTTGCGCGCGCACCGCCGCCGGCGCCAGCATCAGGCAGACGCAGCAGGCCAGGCAGGCGCGCAGCACCCAGGCCTGCCGGGCCGCGCCGCGCCATGCGTGCGCCAGGGACAGGGCGGGCCGCATTCAGTCCGCCGCCGCCGGACGGCGGCGCATCATCCGCCAGAGGGCCAGCGCCAGGATCACCAGCAGCAGCACGCCCACCCAGTCCCAGATCCGGCCGAAGGCGGGCAGGCCGTTCCAGTACCGGGCCAGCGTCCATTCGATCCGCCGCCACCAGCCCAGCTCGCCGACGGAATAGGTGTACTGGTTCACCAGGGGGCTGATCTTGTGCGCGTCCACGGCCGCCAGGCTGCCGCTGAGGCCCTGCTCGTAATCGGACTCGTCGAGCAGCGCGCTGACGGCGTAGGCCTGCCCTTCGGGCGCGCTGCTGGCGATCAGGACCACGCTGCGGCCCGAGGTGACGGGGGATTCAAAGCCGGCGAAGATCGTCTCGACCCCCTCGCTGGAATACGCCAGGTCGGTGCGCGGCGCATCCTGGCTTTCGCGCGGATCGGGCGTGGGCCACAGGTGCGATTTGTAGACCCGGTCCGAGGTGTCGGCGTGCTTGCCCTGCCCCGCCACCAGGGCGGGCATGGACTTGACCCAGCCCTCCAGCCAGGCCTGCTGGCCCGAGGCGATGACCACGATGTCCTTGTCGGCCTGCTGCAGGCCCGCGGCGCCGAACGCCACCTGGACGCCGGTGCCCGGCAGGCCGGTGGACTCGCCGAAGCGGCCCATCAGCACCAGGTAGGTGCCGACGTCGGCCTCGGTCGGCCGGTCCGCCAGCACCACGGCGGTCTCGGACAGGTCGGCCATGCGGGTGTAGGGGAAGCCGCTGCCGCTGAAGGCCGCCAGATTCGGCATCGGCATGAAGTGCGGATATTGCGACAGGTCGAGCGACGACTCGGGCTCGATGCGGCCGCGGACGTTGTCGATGATGATGTCGCGGCACTGGCCTTCCTTGATGTAGTCGTACATGAACTTGAATTCAAGCTCGGACTTCGCCACCAGGCGGGCCAGGGGAACGGTGGTCCGGACCTCGACGGGCAGCATCTCGCCCTCGCCCAGCGTATCGGCCACGCTCTTGTCCGCCAGCTGGTCGATCGACAGCAGGGGATAGGACTTGAGGAACTGGTCGCGCGCGCTGATCAGCAGCGAGGAATTGACCGAGCCGGTCTGCGGCGTGTAGCGGTAGCGCAGGTCGATGGGCACCGGCCCCTCGTGCCAGCCGAACAGGTCCGGCGCCACCCGCAGGGGCAGGCGGACCGGCGCGCTGTCGTAGCCCGCGACGTCCAGGTCGGCGCCGGACAGGATTTCGCCGAACTTCACCGGCCGGTCGGACGGAATCCAGCGCGGCGCATCGTAGGGCTTGCGCGCGGCCAGCGGGTCGAGCTGCGTGATCACCGCCTGGCGGCCGACCAGGGCCTTGCTGCCCGTCACCAGCGCCTGGGCCGCCTGCACGAGTTCCTCGTCGGAGCGGCCGGCGACCACCAGCAGCCGGCCGTTGGCGTCGTTGGGATTGGTGGCCACGGCCACCGTCGGGCCGGTGAGCTTGTCCAGGCCCGCCATGCCGGCGGCCTGGCCCTTCACGAAGACGACGGCGTTGCCCTTGTCGGGATAGCGCAGGTCGAAGGACGCCGGGAATTCCGCGCCGCGGTATTCGGCCAGCGCGCCGAACCAGGAGGCCACCATGCCCGCCGAGCGCAGCACGGCGGCGTCGCGCCCGCTGGCGAAGACGAAGGGCAGGACGAGCCGGCGGGTGTCGCGGCGGTCATAGAAGGGCAGCGGCAGGATCGACAGGTCCTCGGGCAGGGACAGGCGCTGCACGGCCAGCTCCAGCTGGCTCTGGTTGCTGACGTTGGCCCACAGGCTGGAATGCAGCGGATCCTCGCAGTCCAGGGTGTAGTGCCCGATCAGCTGCAGGCGCAGGTGGTTGAATTCGGTGATCAGGCGCGGCGGCAGGTCGATCGACCGCAGCAGGCTGCGGCCCGCCGTGTCCTTGGGCACGGGAATGCTGTAGGCCACCTGGTTGTTCACCAGGACGTTGATGTGCGAAAGGTCGCTGAGCAGCGCCGGCGAATAGGCGTAGGTGAGGTTCAGGCGGGCCGCCGTCACCAGTTCGTCGGCGCGGATGCTGAAGGGCACGTCGTCGCTGCCGTCCACTCCGCGCAGATTGAGCGGGAACCGGGCGCCCAGCTGCTCCAGCGAGAGCTTGTACTGATAGTCGGGCGCGGCGGCGGGCGCCTCGGGCAGCAGTCCGGCGTCGGCGGCCGGCGGCACGGCGGCGTCCGCGGGCGCCACGCCGCCGTCGTCCGCCGGCCGTTCCTGCGCCGGCGCGCCCGCGGGAGCGCCCGAAGTCGAGCCCTGTGCCTGTACGCTCCCCGAGGCCAGCGCCAGCATCAGCATCGGCGCCCACAGCCAGCGGGATTGCATGGACCAAGTAGACTTTTTCATCAGATGCCCTCTATCGATGCGTTTCATTCGGAATCCATCTGCAGGCGGCGCCGGGCGCGCGTGCGCAGATGCAGGTAGAAGACGGCCGCGGCCAGCGCCACGCCCAGCAGCAGCGCCAGCAGCATCAGCAGCGGATGGCGGCTGAGGAACCAGGCCACGGTCCGGACCGCGCCCAGGCTGCCGACGTAATAGCTGCTGGCGCGCGACAGGACCTGGAAGCGATCGCCCTGCCAGGCCGCCAGGCCGCCCTGGACCTGCCCCCCCTGGACCGGATCCAGGGCGAAGGCCTCCACGAGCTGGGCCAGGCGGGCGCCATCGCCCGCGGCCAGCACCACCACGCTGCGGCCGGCCGTCACCGGCGACTCGAACCCGGCCAGCCAGTCGCTGCCCGCGCGCGCACGGCCGCCGGCCGTCTCGCCCGCGCCGGCCACCCAGCGGTACGCCTGCCGGATCAGGGCGCCGACCGACCACTCCGTCTCCGCGGCCGGCGCGCCGGCCGCGGAGACATGCCCCGCCCACTGGCGCAGCAGCGCAGAGGGCGGGCCGGATTCGACCAGCAGCACGTCCTTGCCGGCCAGGGCCGGAGCCTTGGCCTCGGCGGCCCGCAGCACCCGGATGCCGCTGGCGGGCAGGCCGGTGGACCGCCCCGCCGCCCCCAGCCAGGTCAGCAGGGCGCCGTATTCCTCGTCCCCGGCCTGGTCGGGCAGCACCGCCACGGTTTCCGACAGGTCGGCCATGCGCGTGAAGGGAAAGCCCACGGTGCTGAAAGCCGCCAGATCGGGCATGGCCTTGTGATGCGCGACGCCCGACAGGTCGAGCGTGGATTCGGGGTCGATGCCGCTGCGCCAGTTGTCCACCTGGCCGCCGCTGCATTCGGGCCGCTCGGGCATCTTGTAGCGGAACTGGAACTGCAGGCTGGACAAGGCGCTCAGGCTGCCCAGGGGGATGCGCACCGTATCCTGCTGGACGGAAGGATCGTCGCCGGTCCAGCGGCGCAGGCGCTCGTCGCGGCCTTCCAGCAGTTCCTGGCGGATCGTGGCGCGGTTCAGCAGCACATCGAGCCGCCCCTCGTCGGCCGGGGACTGCGCCGAATGCCGGTAGCGCAGCGACAGCGGCACGTCCCTGGTCTGCCAGTCGGACAGGTCGGGCGGCAGGCGGAAATCGACCGTGATGGGCTCGGGTACGCGGCCCGAGCGCGTGAATCCGCCCACGGCGCCCAGCTCGCCCAGCGCCACCGGGCGGTCCGTCGGGATCCAGTTGGGCGCGTCGTAGGGCTTGCGCGGCCGCGTTTCGAGGTTCTTCAGCAGCGCCGTCGGGCCGGCGAGCACCTGGCCTCCCAGCACCAGCATGCGCGCCGCGGTGCGGATCTCCTGGTCCGTGCGCCCCGTGACGACGAGCAGCTTGCCGGCGGGATCGTTGGGGTTGGTCCGCAGGGCGACGGTGGGGCCTTCGAGGGCCGGCAGATCGAGGCCGGGCGGGAGGTCGGCCGCGCCGGCGACCACCACGCCGTGGCCGTGCGCGGGCAGATCCCGCGTGCCGACGGAAAAATCGGCGCCGCGGTAGCTGGCCAGCGCGCCCATCCAGGAGGCGATCATGCCGGCGGCCTCGATCCGGGCGTCGCTGGCGCCGGCGACGAGGAACGGCAGGTGCAGGCGGCGCGGATCGTGCCGGTCGAAGAACGGCGCGGGCAGCAGGCTCAGGTCGTCGGGCAGGACGAGGGGCTCGACGTCGAGCACCAGCCGGCTGGACTGGTCGATGTCGGCCCAGAGGTCGGGGTGCACGGGATTCTCGCACTGCAGGGTGTAATGCCCGATGAGCTGCAGGCTCAGCAGATTGTCCGGCCGGAAGAACCGCACCGGCAGGTCGAGCCAGGCATGCGCTTCGTCCTGCGGGCCGGGCGCGGCCGTTGCGGATGCGGCCGTTTCGGGCGAGGCCGTTTCGGGCGAGGCCGTTTCGGGCGAGGCCGTTTCCAGCGGCACCGTGGCGGCCAGCTCGCCGTTGAGCATGATCTTCAGATGCGAGAGCTTCTGCAGCAGCGCCTGCGAACGGCTGTACCGCAGATCGATCCGCGCCCGCGCCACCCGCTGGTCGGCACGCACGCCGAAGACCAGCTCGCGGTGCCCGTCGACGCCGCGCAGTTCCAGGTTCCTGCGTTCGCCCAGCAGGCTGAACGGCAGGACGTACTGTTCGGTGCCCGCCATGGGCTGTCCGGCGTCCGCGGCGGCGGGTTCGATGCCGGGTCCGATGTCCTGCTCGATGCCCCGACCGGCGCTCTGGCCGGCATCGGATCCGGCGCCCTGTCCGGCGTTCTGGCCCACGCCCTGCGCCACGCCCGGCCCGGCGCCCGGCTGGAGGGCGTCGGCGGCAAGCGGCTGGGCGCCCGCCGCCGCGGCCAGGGCCAGCAGCGCGAGCATGCCCAGCCAGCGGCACGTCCTGGAGGCGGTCCGGCGCCCCGGGCACGCCACCCTCATGATTGCGCAGCCGGCGTTTCGGCCATCGGACCCGGACAGCGGCGCAAGAGGCGGCCCAGTTCGCGCCCCGACTCGCGCAGCAGCACGCCGAAGCCGCGCCCGCCGATGCGGCCGATCTGGCGGATGGCTTCGAGCGGGGAATCGGGCGCCGAGGCATGCCAGGCCTCGGCCCAGATGTTGGCGCGGGCGAAGGTCAGCTGCACGAGCTCGACCTGCTGGGCGATGGACAGCCCCTCGAAGTACAGGCCCAGCCGCTGCCCCCGGCAGAAGCGCACGATGGCGGGAAACACCCGTTCCTCCCGGCCCCGATAGAGCGAGACTTTGATGGCCTGCCCGGGCGACAGCGGCAGTTCCTGGGGCAGGACCAGCCCCAGGCCGTCCTGGGAGAAATCGCTGGTCTGGCAGCGGATCCGGTGGCCGCCCGGCAGCGCCACGGTGGCGTCGAGCGTCTGCAGGACGCGCGGCGAACTGCGGATCTGGCGGCGTTCGCCGGCGACCGCCACGCTGGCGCTGCAGACCACGAGGTTGAGGAAGGTCCAGCCCATGTTGAGGAGGATGGTCTGGAACACCCCGGCGTCGCCGACGTGCTGCACCAGCATGACGGTGCCCGCGATCATCCCGGCCGCATTGAGCAGCAGCAGGATGATGTAGGGGCGGGCCAGGCGCCAGTCGAAATAGGCGCGCTCGGACGTGCCGCCCTTGGCGGTGACGTTGAACACCGGCGAGGCCGGATCGATCACCGCCGCCAGCGTGGGGCGCATCAGGTACCAGGCCAGCACCGATTCGTAGACCTCGTTCCAGAACGAATGGCGGAACTTGCCCTGGACGCGGTAGTTGGTCAGCTGGGCATGCAGGATGTGCGGCCCGGCATAGACCACCACCATCAGGGCGGAGGCGTCGAAGACCCGCGCCCCGAAGAACAGGTAGGCCAGGGGCGCCGTCAGGAAGACCAGGCGCGGCAGGCTGTAGAAAAAGTGCAGGGCCGCGCTCGCGTAGCAGACGCGCTGGCTGATCGACAGGCCCTTGCTGAACAGGGGGTTGTAGCGGCGGAAGATCTGCGCCATGCCGCGCGCCCAGCGGATCCGCTGGTTGATGTGCCGCGACAGGTTCTCGGTGGCCAGTCCGGCCGCCTGCGGAATGGCCAGGTAGGCCGTGTTCAGACCCAGCTTGTTCATCTTGAGGGCCGTCAGCGCATCCTCGGTCACGCTTTCGACCGCCATGCCGCCCACGGCCAGCAGATGCTCGCGGCGCAGCACCGCGCACGACCCGCAGTAGAAGGTGGCGTTCCACAGGTCGTTGCCGTCCTGGGTCAGGCCGTAGAACAGCTGCCCTTCGTTGGGCACGTTGTGGAAGACCTCCAGGTTGTTTTCGAGCGGATCGGGCGAGAAGAACACGTGCGGCGTCTGCAGCATGGCCAGCTTGGGGTCCTTCAGGAACCAGCCCATGCACACCTGCAGGAACGAGCGGGTCGGCACGTGGTCGCAGTCGAACACGGCGATGAATTCCCCGTCGGTGCGCGGCAGCGCGGCGTTGATGTTGCCGGCCTTGGCGTGGCGGTTGTCCTCGCGCGTCAGGTAGCCGACCCGCACCCGCGCGCAGAAATCGCGGAACTCGGGACGGCGGCCGTCGTCGAGCACGTAGACGTTCATGCGGTCCGCGGGCCAGTCCATGGACAGGGCGGCCAGCACCGTCTGGCGCACCACCGACAGCGATTCGTTGTAGGTGGGGATGTACACATCGACGCTGGGCCACAGGCGGGTGTCGGCCGGCAGCATGACCGGCTTGCGGTGCAGCGGCCAGGCCGACTGGAAGTAGCTCAGCAGCAGCACGGTCAGCGCATAGAATTCGGCCAGCAGCAGGCCGTAGCCGAAACTCGCGTCCCACCAGGACTCGAAGCCGAGGGACTGCGTCACGCGCCAGTACATGTAGCGCAGCGAAGCCGCCACCGAGATCGACATCATCGCCAGCGTGATCAGGCGCGACTGCGAGGCGCGGTTGAGCACGAAGGCCACGCAGAAGACCAGGATCCCGAAGACCGCCTGCTCGACCAGGTCGAGGTAGGTGGTGACGACGAACCAGCCCAGGACGGCCACCAGCATCAGCGCCAGCAGCTGGACCCAGCCCGGACGCCACACGGGCAGGCCCGTCCACCACGCTCCGACTTTATCGACCATCACGACACCTCCGCTCGGCTGTAGTGCAGGCGGTCGCCAAGCCATCGGGAACATGCCGCGATGTCGTGGGCCGCTTCGCTGTGGGGGGCGTACTGGAAGATGGTCTGGCCGAAGGCCAGCGCCTCGCTCAGCGATTCATCCCGATGCACTCCGCCCATCATGTGGGGTTCAAAGGCGTCGCGCAGCATCCGCGCGACGTCCTGGTTCAGCCGGCGCTCCTGGTCGAGCTGATTGAGCACGAAGCCGTACCCCTGGAAGCGGGGGTTGGCGGCGCCGTAGGTCTGGATCAGGCGCTGCAGCTGCGGCACCGTCATGTAGGAACCCGCGTCGGGCAGCACCACGGCGACGGCCAGATCCGCCGCCGACAGGGCTTGCGCCAGGTAGGGGCTGGGCCCGGGCGGCGTGTCCAGCAGCACGATCTGCTCCTCGGGCAGCCCAAGGCCGTCGAGCGCCCGCGCCAGCCAGTCGGCGCGCTCGGCCAGCCGGCGCTCGAAGGCCAGCCGCCGCGGCTCGTCGCACAGCCCGTAGGGCACGAGCGACACGCCCCGCGCCGTCGTCAGCAAGGCGTCCCGCAGCCCGGCCGGGGCCTCCGCGGCCCAGGCCAGCCCCAGGCCCTCGCGCAGGGGCAGGCCGAAGTAATGCTGCAGGCTGTTCTGCGGATCGAGGTCGACGGCCAGCACCGGATGTCCCGACAGCCGCAGGGCATCGGCCAGATTGGCGGTGAGCGTCGTCTTGCCGACACCCCCCTTGGCCGAGACGACGGCAACGACTTTCATCGTCCGTCCAGGCGCCGGAAGAGCGCATCGAGCCGCGCCGGCGGGGGCGGCGGCGCGGCGGCCTCCGCGGCGGCCTCGGGCACGACGGGCGAGTCCTCCTGCGCGAGGCGCGAGAACAGGCCGCTCAGGCGTCCCGCGGGCGCGGGGCTTGCCGGCGCCGCGGCAACGATGGCGGCCGTGCCGGCGGCGGCGGCCGCCAGCACGGCGGCGATCGGCGCAGGCGCGGGAGCGGCGAAGGGCGTGGACGCGGTAGAAACGGCGGGCGCAGCAGGCGCAGGCGCGGGCATGGCGGGCGGGGCCGATGCGAATGCGGGCATGGCGGTCGGGGCCGATGCGAACGCGGGCGCCATGGCGGGCGCGCCGGTGCCCTCGGCGGCGTGTGGCGCCGCGGGCGCAGGCGCCTCGGACGGGGGCGGCAGATCGGGCACGTGCGATTGCCAGACCGAGCGGTCGCGCGGCTCGGCGGGCGGCGCCGGCGGGGGCGCCGTGCCCGCCAGGGGCATGGCGCCCAGCAGCGGCCAGCGTTCGGTCATGTCGTGGCGCGCGTCCAGGCTGCCGAGCTCCTGGTACTGGCTGGCCGCCGAGGGCTCGAAGAAGGCGAACAGCTTGTCGATGTCATCGGTCGATTCTTTCATGGTGTCCTCCGGACGGCGCGCGATTCCCGCATGAGATTCCCGCATGAGTGTCATCTCCCGAAGCGATAGTTCAATATTCCTTTCTCGTCCCGGCCCTCGAAACGCACCAGCAGCGCATTGCCGGCCCCCAGCAGCAGGAACCACTGCTGGTAGACGCCTTCGAGAAAGCTGCCCAGCCAGTCGGGCGGCTCGGCGCCGAAGGCCTCGGCGAAGGGCGCGTAGGCGTGCGAAATGCGCAGGCAGTCGGGCTGCTCGGACAGCGCGACGCACCCCCAGCCCATCTGCGACCAGTGCCGGTTGGCGGCCGCTTCGATGTCGGCCAGGGTCTCGCATTCCGGCAGGGCCAGTTCCTGCGCCGCCTGCATGCCGGCGGCGCGCATCGTCTGGCGCAGCTCGTCGACGTCCAGCCTCGACTGCAGGGCCTGCGCCACCGCCCTCAGGAACACGGTCCACTGCGCGGCGCGGCGCTGGCTTTCGAGATACGCGGTGTAGCGGGGATCATTGGACATGGTGGACTCGATGGAAATGACGGGCGGGAACACGGCCGGAGGCCGGACGGGCGGACGTCCGTGCGCGGGCCGACGGCCGGATGGAGGCCGCGGCGCCGGAAGGCGGCAGCACGCCGCATCCCGGAGGAACGGCAGGGGGCGGCAGGAGCGGCGAACCGGCGAAGCGGCTACCGTGGGGGGCTGGGCGAGGTCCGGCCAGGCGGCCAGGAAGGGGGCAGGTACGGTGGATCGGTAAGCTTTCCCAATCGCGACTTCGGATCATGGTGGAAGCGTTACTCGGCAAGTCGGAGCCACCGGTTTCCGGCCGGTGTTCTTGAAGCATGAACTTGCGTCCTAAATCCCTGAATGCATCAGGAACCGATACAGATTCTACACATTTGAAGAATGTGTGACCACCCCTGACAATTGAAACCCCGATTGAAACCTGGATCGAAGCCGCGAATCGCAGCCCGGACCCGAGCCCGCATTCAGGCCTGGAGCGGACCTCGACCGGCCCTGGAGCGGACCCCGATCCACTCCCGATCCCTCCTCGATCGGACCCCGATCAACTCCCGATCGGCCCTGGAGCCGACCCCGATCAATTCCCGATCCCTCCTCGATCGGATCCCCGCTCCACCGGCCACGTACAATCTCACACCAGCCCCGCCCGACCGCCGCCCATGTCCGTCATCCCGCTCATCCTGCCCGACTTCCTGCTGATCGCCCTGGGCTGGGTCCTGCTGCACCGGCTGGGATTCGACCAGGCCTTCTTCGCCGGTGCGGAGAAACTGGTCTATTTCATCCTGTTCCCCGCCCTGCTGTTCCACTCGATCACCCGCACACCGTTGGAACCGGGCAACACCTCGGTGCTGCTGGCCGCCACCGTCGGCGTGATGCTCGGCGGCATCGCCCTGGCCTGGCTGGGCCGCCTGGCGGTGCGCCCGGATCCGGCGGCGCACGCCTCGGTCGCCCAGTGCGCCTTCCGCTTCAACACCTACCTCGCCCTGTCCCTGGCCGGCGGCCTGGGCTGGCCCGGCGCGCAGACGACCATGGCGGTGATCGTGGGCTTCGCCGTGCCCATCAGCAACATCGGCGCGGTGCATGCCCTGGCCAGCCGCCACGGCGGGCGCGCCCTGCGCGAGATCGCGCGCAACCCCTTCATCCTCGCCACCCTGGCCGCGCTGGCCTGCAACTTCCTGCGCGTGCCCATCCCGCCCGTGCTCGACGTCACCCTGGGACGCCTGGGCGCCTGCGCCATCGCCGTCGGCCTGCTGTGCGTGGGCGCCACCCTGTCGCTGCAGGGCGGCCGCGCGCATGCGCCGCTGATGGCCTGGATGGTGGCGGCCAAGCTGGTCCTGCTGCCGCCGGTCGCGCTGGCGCTGGCCTGGGCGCTGGGCCTGTCGGCCGGCGAACGGCTGGTCCTGCTGCTGTTCAGCGCCCTGCCCACCGCTTCCTCGGCCCACGTGCTGGCCGCCCGCATGGGCGGCGACGGCCGGCTGGTGGCGGTCACCATGTCGATCGGCACGCTGCTGTCGGCCCTGACCCTGCCACTGTGGCTGGATGCCGCAACCTGAATCCCGGAGGCCCCCGCCATGACTCCCCCGCTTCCTTCCATCGACTGGCCCCTGCCGGACGAAGACGCCACCGTTGCCCTGGCGCAACGGCTGGCCGGACTGGCCTGCGGCCGCGCCCCGGGCGGCCCCGCCGCCGGGGGACGCATCCACCTGCGCGGCGAGCTGGGCACGGGCAAGACCACCCTGGCCCGCGCCCTGTTGCGGGCCGCCGGCGTGACCGGCCGGATCAAGAGTCCCAGCTACGCGCTTCTTGAAAGCTATAACGTTTCTAACTTATACTTCTATCACTTTGATTTCTATAGATTTAGCGATGCACACGAATGGCGGGACGCGGGCTTCGACGAACTGCTCGACGAACACGCGGTCGTCCTGATCGAATGGCCCGAGCAGGCCGGCACGCGGCTGCCGCCCCCGGACCTCGACATCCGCCTGGAATATGACGGCGCCGGCCGGCATGCCCGACTGACCGCCTGCAGCGAAAAAGGACAGCAATGGCTGACGCACCTGGACCCGCCGCGCCGATGAGCGCCCCCGCCGCCCCCCTGCGGCGCAAGATGATCGCGGGCGGCTGCGCCCTGTTGCTGCTGCCCGTCGTACCGCGCCTGGCGCAGGCCGCCACCATCCTGGCGGTGCGGACCTGGCCGGCCGACGAATACACGCGCGTGACCCTGGAAATGGACACCGAGCTGAAGGCCGAGCACTTCACGCTCGACCATCCGCACCGGCTGGTGGTGGACATCGAGGGCGTGCGGCTGAGCGCCGCCATCAACGACCTGGTCTCCAAGATCCGGCCCAACGACCCCTACATCGGCACCGTGCGCGTGGGCCAGAACCGCCCCGGCGTGGTGCGCCTGGTGTTCGACCTCAAGCAGGACGTCGCCCCCCAGGTCTTCACCCTGAAGCCCATCGGCGAGTACAAGTACCGCCTGGTGCTCGACCTGTATCCAAAGGTCGCGCAGGATCCGCTGATGGCGCTGCTGAAGGACGCGGAAAACGACCCGCTCGCCGGCATCCTGGAAAACCTCGCCCAGGACAGCCCCACGGAGGCGCCCATTCCCTCCGTGGAAGGCCAGAAGCTGCCGCCGGTCGCCCGCAAGCAGCCGGACGAAGACGTCGCGCCGCCTCTGCCGCGCGCGACGCCCGGCGCCCGCCCGGGCCGCCCGATCCTGATCGCACTGGATCCCGGCCACGGCGGCGAGGACCCGGGCGCCATCGGCAAACGCGGCACGCGCGAGAAGGACGTCGTCCTGCAGATCGCGCACCGCCTGAAGAAGCTCATCGACGCCCAGCCGAACATGCGCGCCTACCTGACGCGCGACCGCGACTATTTCGTGCCGCTGAACGTGCGCGTGCAGAAAGCCCGCCGCGTCCAGGCCGACCTGTTCATCTCCATCCACGCCGACGCCTGGATCAAGCCCTCGGCGCGCGGCTCGTCGGTCTGGGCGCTGTCGCAGCACGGCGCCACCAGCGCCGCCGCCCGCTGGCTGGCGAAGAAGGAAAACGACGCCGACCTGATCGGCGGCGTGAACCTGGGCGCGCACAACGCCCAGGTGGCCAAGGTGCTGCTGGACCTGTCCACCGGGGCGCAGATCAACGATTCCATCCGGGTCGGGACCCAGGTCCTGAACGAGATCGGCAAGATCAACCAGCTGCACAAGAACCGCATCGAGCGCGCCGGCTTCGCCGTGCTGAAGGCGCCGGACATCCCCTCGATCCTGATCGAGACCGCCTTCATCAGCAATCCCCAAGAAGAACAGCTGCTGCGCACCTCGGCGCACCAGCAGCGCATCGCCAACGCGGTGCTGAGCGGGATCCAGGATTATTTCTCGGCGCACCCCGCGCTGGCGCGGCGCGCCTGATACCGTCCGGGGCCCGCCGACGCCGGCGGCGCCCCGGCCGGGCGTGGCGTCAGGCCGAGCCCGTCTTGCGGCCGCGCAGCAGCTTCCACAGCACCCCGCCGGCGGCCGGCACGGCGGCCGCCCCCACGCCGATCAGCACGATGGTGTTGAGGTGTTCCTTGATGATGGGGACGTTGCCGAAGAAATAGCCCAGGGTGATCAGGCCGGCGATCCAGGCGACGGCGCCCAGCGCGTTGTACAGCTGGAAGGTCAGCCAGCGCATGCCCGCGACCCCGGCCACGAAGGGCGCGAAGGTCCGGAACAGCGGCAGGAAGCGCGACAGCACGATGGTCTTGCCGCCGTGCCTTTCGTAGAAGGCGTGGGTCTTGATCAGGGCCTTGCGGTCCAGGAAGCGGTAGTCGCGCGAAAAGACCTTCGGGCCGATGAAGCGCCCCACCTGGTAATTGACGGTGTTGCCCAGGATCGCGGCCGCGATCAGGATGCCGCCCAGCAGGACCGGGTCCAGCAGGCCGGAGGCGCCGAAGGCCCCGGCGATGAACAGCAGCGAATCCCCGGGCAGGAACGGCAGCACCACCAGCCCCGTTTCGCCGAAAATGATGAGCGCCAGGATCAGGTAGATCCAGGCGCCGTATTGCGCCACCCAGACCCCCAGGTACTGGTCGATGTGCAGGACGAGTTGGAACAGTTCAGCCATTTGGCCGCGAGACCTCGAAAGATGATGGGAAAGGGCGTGCCGGGGATCATACCGGAACGCGGCGCGCCCGCGGCCCGGCCGGCCGGGCGAAACCCCGGGCCAGCGCTCACTATAATCGTTTTCATGATGCGAACCATTGCCGCCCTGCCCGACATCCTCATCAGCCAGATCGCCGCGGGCGAAGTCATCGAACGCCCCGCCTCCGTTCTGAAGGAACTGCTGGAAAACGCCCTGGACGCCGGCGCGCGGGCCATCGAGATCCGCCTGGACGGCGGCGGCATCCGCCGCATCCTGGTGGCCGACGACGGCCACGGCATCCCGCCCGACCAGATGCCCCTGGCCCTGCAGCGCCACGCCACCAGCAAGATCGCCTCCCTGGCGGAGCTGGAATCGGTGGCCACCCTGGGATTCCGGGGCGAAGCCCTGGCCTCCATCGCCTCGGTCGCCCAGCTGACCCTGACCTCGCGCACCGCCGGGGACACGCAGGCCTGGCAGCTCGCCGCCGGCCAGGCGCGGCCCGTGCCGGCGGCGGGCGCCGTGGGCACGCGCGTGGACGTGCGCCAGCTGTTCGACCACATCCCCGCGCGGCGCAAGTTCCTGCGCAGCGAGCAGACCGAATACGCCCATTGCCTGGACGCCGTGGAACGCATCGCGCTGGCGCATCCCGGCATGGCGCTGCGCGTGTTCCACAACGACAAGCCCCAGCGCAACTGGCCGGCGACCGACATCCACGGCCGCATCCGCGACGTGCTGGGCGACGAATTCACGGCCCAGAGCCTGCCGGTATCGACCGAGCAGGGACTGGTCTCGCTGGAAGGCTGCATCACGCGCCCGACCTTCGCCCGCAGCCGGGCCGACCGCCAGTACCTGTACGTCAACGGCCGCTACGTGCGCGACCGCACGGTGTCCCATGCGGTGCGCCAGGCCTACGCCGACGTGCTGCACGGCGACCGCCAGCCGGCCTTCGTGCTGTTCCTGACACTGGACCCGGCCGGGGTGGACGTGAACGTGCACCCGGCCAAGCACGAGGTGCGCTTCCGCGACAGCGGCGCGGTGCACCGCTACGTCGCCCAGGCGCTGGGCGAGACCCTGGCGGGCCGCGGCGGCGCCGCCGTGGACGGCCCGGCCGAGGCGCCGCCCGCGCCGACGGAGGGCGACGCCGCATGGCGGCCGGGCACGGCCCCGGGCGCCGCGGCCCCCGCGGCATCCCGGTCCGGCGGCGCGCCCGCGGCCTTCTCCGGGGCCGCGCACTCCGCCCGTCCCGCCTCCCCCTACCCCGCCCGGATTCCCGTCCAGCAGCGTTTCCCGCTGAACGACCGGGTCCCGGTCCAGGACTGGCGCAAGCTGTACCAGCCGCTGGACGCGGCCGATGCCGCCGTTCCGGGACGGGAAGGCGCTGGATGGGAGGACGCCGGAAACACGCGAGACTCCGGGGACGCCGGCCTCTCCGGAGGCGTCGCCCCGCACGCCCCCGACCTGCCCCTGGGCATGGCCCTGGGGCAGCTGCACGGCATCTACATCCTGGCCCAGAACGCGCGCGGCCTGGTCCTGGTGGACATGCACGCCGCGCACGAGCGCGTCGTCTACGAAGCCCTGAAGCAGGCCCTGGACCAGGCGCCCCTGCCGGCGCAGGAACTGCTGGTCCCGGTGGTGTTCACCGCCACGGAGATCCAGGTGGCCACCGCCCAGGCGCACCAGGACACGCTCGACGGCCTGGGCCTGCGGATCCGCGCCACCGGCCCGGCCTCGCTGGCCGTGCGCGCCGTGCCGGCCCTGCTGGCCCGGGGCGACATCGAAGCCCTGGCGCGCGGGGTGCTGGCCGACATCGAACGCATCGGCCATTCGGCCCGGCTGACCGAGCAGCGCAACGAGCTGCTGTCCACCATGGCCTGCCACGGCGCGGTGCGCGCCCACCGGCGGCTGACGCTGGACGAGATGAACGCCCTGCTGCGCCAGATGGAACGCACCGAGCGCGCCGACCAGTGCAACCACGGCCGCCCGACCTGGTTCCAGTGGAGCCTGGCCGACCTGGACCGGCTGTTCATGCGCGGGCAGTAGGCGGCGCGAACAGCGGACAACGGATGCCGCGCGCCGGACGCCCCCGGCCGGGGGGACACGCCCCTGCCCGCCCCTGCCCCGCCCCGAGCACCGCGCCCGCCCCGGCGGGTCGGCGATAATGCCCCCATGTCCACGAATGCCCCCGTCCTGATCTGCCTGGCCGGCCCCACGGCCTCCGGCAAGTCCGCCGCCGCCCTGGCCCTGGCCGGGCGCTGGCCCATCGAAATCATCGTGATGGATTCGGCCACGATCTATCGCGGCATGGACATCGGCACGGCCAAGCCCACGGCCGAGGAACGGGCGCGGGTGCCGCACCACCTGCTGGACATCCGCGACCCGGCGCAGTCGTATTCGGCGGCGGAATTCGCGCGCGACGCGGCGGCGCTGGCGCAGGAGATTCGCGCGCGCGGCCGCATCCCGCTGCTGTGCGGGGGCACCATGCTGTACTACAAGGCCCTGCGCGAGGGGCTGAACGACCTGCCCCGCGCGGACCCGGCCATCCGCCAGGCCCTGGACGAGGAAGCCCGGACGCGCGGCTGGCCGGCCCTGCACGCCGAACTGGCGCGCGTGGATCCCGCCACGGCCGCCCGGCTGGCGCCCAACGACAGCCAGCGCCTGCAGCGCGCGCTGGAAGTCTGGCGCGGCAGCGGCCGGACCCTGAGCGACTGGCTGGCCGAACCGCCGCGGCCCGCGCTGCCCGGCTGGCGCTTCGAGACCATCAGCCTGGAGCCCTCCGACCGCGCCGTCCTGCACGCGCGCATCGCGCAGCGCTACCAGGCCATGATCGGCGCGGGCCTGCTGGACGAGGTCCGCGCCCTGCACGCCCGCGCCGACCTGCATCCGGGCCTGCCCTCGATCCGCTGCGTGGGCTACCGCCAGCTCTGGGACCATCTGGACGGGCGCATCTCCCTGGACCGGGCCATCGACCAGGCCATTGCCGCCACCCGCCAGCTGGCCAAGCGCCAGATCACCTGGCTGCGGTCCCTGCCGCAACGGACCGGCGTGGACTGCCTGTCGGACCGTGCCGTGGCGGAAACAGCGCGGCACTTCGCCCGGATGCTGGGGGATTGAAGGCACACCCGAAGCCGGCATCCGGCTCCGGCGCCTAAAGGACGGGCGCAAGGGGACGGGCGCAAGGCCCGCCCCGGATCAGTCCACGATCGTCTGCGCGCCGCCTTCGGCCCGGGCTTCGATCGCGCCCAGCGCATGGACGGTTTCGCCCTGGGCGCGCAGGGTGGCGGCGATGGCATCGGCCTGGGCCGGGTCCACCACCAGCACCATGCCGATGCCGCAGTTGAACACGCGCGCCATTTCCTGGTCGGCCACGCCGCCCTGGGCCTGCAGCCACTGGAACAGCGCCGGCCACTGCCAGGCGTCGCGGTGCAGGCGGGCGCACAGGCCCGGCTTGAGGATGCGCGGCACGTTTTCCAGCAGGCCGCCGCCGGTGATGTGCGCCAGGCCCTTGATTCCCGCGCCGTGGGCCGCCAGGGCGGCCAGCACGGACTTGACGTAGATGCGGGTAGGTTCCATGACCACGTCGCCCAGGGGGCGGCCGTCCAGGTCCTGGTCGGGGCGCGCGCCGGCGTGCCGCAGGATCTTGCGCACCAGGGAATAGCCGTTGGAGTGCGCGCCGCTGGAGGCCAGGCCCAGCACCGTGTCGCCCGCCCGGATGCCGGCGCCGTCGATGATCGCGGATTTCTCGACCGCGCCCACGGCGAAGCCCGCCAGGTCGTATTCGCCGTCCGGGTACATGCCGGGCATTTCCGCCGTCTCGCCGCCGATCAGGGCGCAGCCGGCCAGCTCGCAGCCGCGCGCGATGCCGCCCACGACGCGGGCCGCCGTGTCCACGGACAGCTTGCCGCAGGCGAAGTAGTCCAGGAAATACAGGGGCTCGGCGCCCTGGACCAGGATGTCGTTGACGCTCATGGCGACCAGGTCGATGCCGACCGTGTCGTGGCGCTGCCACTCGAAGGCCAGGCGCAGCTTGGTGCCCACGCCGTCGGTGCCGGACACCAGCACCGGCTCGCGCAAGTGGCGCGGCACCTCGAACAGGGCGCCGAAGCCGCCGATCCCCGCCATCACGCCGGGCCGCATCGTGCGGGCCGCCAGGGGCTTGATGCGGTCGACCAGCGCGTCGCCGGCATCGATGTCGACCCCGGCGTCGCGGTAGGTCATGGAGGGGGAGGTGCCTTGTGTCATGAGAAAAACCGCCGAATGTGCAAGAATTGCAAGTTTGGATATTCGCCTGATTTTACGATGAAGTTCCGCTTCGCATGATCGGGCCTGCACGGCGCAGGCCCGGATGCGGTCCCGGACGCCATCTTGCGACGCACGCCCCGATGCCTTCCACCCCTTCCGCTCCCGCCCAGCCCCAGGCGCAGCAGCTGCTGCTCGACATCCTGCCGGGCACGATGCCGTCGCTGGACGGCTTCGTGGCCGGCGCGAACCTGGCCGCGCTCGAAGCCGTGCGCGGGCTTGCGCCCGGGCGCGCCGTGTACCTGTGGGGCGGCGTGGGTTCGGGACGCAGCCACCTGCTGCGCGCCCGCGCGCAGGGCGCGGGCTGCCATTACCTGGACGCGCGCTCCCCGGCGCAGCGGCTGCACGCCCTGGCCACCGACGAGGACCAGGCCCTGTCCCTGGTGGCGGTGGACGACGTGGCCGACCTCAATTCCGCCGCCCAGGCCGCGCTGTTCGCCCTGTTCAACCGCTGGCGCACCGCCGCCGGCACGCCGGGCGCCTTCGCCCTGCTGACGGCGGGCGACCGCGCGCCCCTGGCCATGCCGCTGCGCGAGGACCTGCGCACCCGCCTGGGCTGGGACCTGGTCTACCGCCTGGAGCAGCTGTCCGACGAGGACCGCGCCCAGGCCCTGCGCGACCGCGCCCGGGAACGCGGGCTGCAGCTGTCCGACGAGGTCCTGCACTGGATCCTGACCCGCTGCGACCGCGACATGGACCGCCTGACGGCGCTGATCGACAGCCTGGACCAGTATTCCCTGGCGCGCCACCGCCCCATCACCCTGCCCCTGCTGAAAGACCTGCTGGCCGACGCGCCGGCCCTCCCGAGGACCCCATGACCCCGACCCATCTGGCCCTGTTCGACCTGGACCACACCCTGCTGCCCTTCGACAGCGACTATCAGTGGGCCGAATTCCTGGCGCGCACCGGCCGCGCCGGCGATCCAGCGGAGGCCCGCCGCCGCAACGACGAACTGATGCGCCGCTACAACGAAGGCACGCTGTCGGCCGAGGAGGCCGCCGATTTCATGCTGGGCCTGCTGCGCCTGGGCCGGCCCGACGAACTCGACCGCTGGCACCTGGACTACATGGCCGAGATCGTCGAGCCGGGCATCCCGCGCGCCGCGCGCGAACTGGTCGCGGAACACCAGGACCGCGGCGGGCTGTGCGCCATCGTCACCGCCACCAACGCCTTCGTCACCACCCCCATCGCCCGCGCGCTGGGCATCGAACACCTGATCGCCACCATTCCGCAGCGCGACGCGCTGGGCGGCTACACCGGCCGCATCGAGGGCACGCCCAGCTTCAAGGCGGGCAAAGTCCTGCGGGTGCGCCAGTGGCTGCGGGACCAGGGCCGGCAGCTGGAGGACTTCGACGAGTCCTGGTTCTACAGCGACTCCATGAACGACCTGCCCCTGCTGGAGGCCGTGACCCATCCGGTGGCCACCAACCCCAGCCCGGCGCTGCGCGAGACCGCCGCCGTCCGGGGCTGGCGCATCCTCGACCTGTTCGGCGGCCTGAAGGATGCGAAATCCTAGGGGTTCCTGGAGGTTTCCAGGGATTCCGGGAGGGATGCGGCCGCCGGCGGCGGTTCGCCCAGAATCTCCCCCGCCGGGGGACACCGGCGATACAAAGCCTTAAAATACGCGCCATGCTCAAGCAGACCATCAAGAATTTCGTCGCGCGCCTGTTCGCGACCCCGCCCAGCGGCCCGGTGCGCCTGTCGCGCGACAAGCACGGCATCGACCGGCGCCTGGTGTCGCGGCACGCCATCAAAGTCTGCGAAGTCCTGAACCAGCACGGCTTCGACGCCTACATCGTGGGCGGCGCGGTGCGCGACCTGATCGTCGGCCTGGAACCCAAGGACTTCGACGTCGCCACCAACGCCACGCCCAACCAGGTCCGCCCGCTGTTCCGGCGCGCCCGCATCATCGGCCGGCGCTTCCAGCTGGTGCACGTGGTGTTCGGCCAGGAAATCATCGAGACCTCGACCTTCCGCGCGCCGTCCTCCGGCAACCAGGAAACCGACGAGCACGGCCGCATCCTGCGCGACAACGAATTCGGCACGCACGAGGAAGACGCCGCGCGCCGGGACTTCACCATCAACGCCCTGTACTACGATCCCCTGAAGGAAGAAGTCATCGACTTCCACCAGGGCGTGGCGGACCTGAAGAACCGCGTGGTGCGCATGATCGGCGACCCGGAAACACGCTTCCGCGAGGACCCGGTGCGCATGCTGCGGGCGCTGCGCTTCCAGGCCAAGCTGGGCGCGCGCATCGACCCGGCCACCGAGGCCCCGATCAGCCGGCTGGCGCCGCTCATCGAGCACGTCCCGGCCTCGCGCCTGTTCGACGAGACGCTGAAGCTGCTGACCTGCGGCCACGCCATGGACTGTGTGCACGAGCTGCGCCGCTCGGGCCTGATGAAAAGCCTGATCCCGCTGATCGACCGCATCTTCGAGGAAGACGGCGGCGAGGCCTTCGTGGAGATCGCCCTGTCGCGCACCGACGCCCGGGTGCGGGCGGGCAAGCCCGTCAGCCCCAGCTTCCTGTTCGCCGCCCTGCTGTGGCGGCTGGTGCAGAAGCGCTGGTCCGCCCTGGCCGCCCAGGGCATGCAGCGCAACGAGGCCCTGATCCGCGCCGCCGATTCGGTGATCGAGGAACAGATGGACAAGCTCGCCATCCAGCGCCGCCACCAGGCCGACATGCGCGAGATCTGGCTGATGCAGGCCCGCTTCGAGCGCGCCACCGTGCGCTCGATCTGGCGCATGATGGAACAGCCGCGCTTCCGCGCCGCGGTGGACTTCCTGCAGCTGCGCGCCGAGGCGCGCGAGGTCGACAGCGTCCTGGCCCAATGGTGGATGGACCTGTCCGACAGCAACGACGAGCGCCGCTCGCAGATGATCGACGCCTGGCAGGCCGGCCACGCGGGCGCCCGCCGCGCCGGCACGGGCGCGGCCCGCAAGCGCCGCCGCCGGCGCAGCCCGTCCCAGGGCGCGGGCGTGGACGGCCAGTCCGCGGCGTCCGCCCCGGCCGCCTCCGTGGCGCCGGACGGCGCCGCCTGAACGCTCCCCGCCGTCCCGACGCCCGGTCCGGCCCGCATGCCGGCCGCGGCGCCTCCGCCGCCATGAGCCCCTCCGCCCCGCCCCTCGTCCCGCCGCCCTGCGACGCCGCGTCGCATGCTGCTGCGCCTCACGCCGCTGCGCCCCTCCCTGCCCCGTCCCACGCCGCTGCGCCCCTTCCTGCCCCGTCTCACGCCGCTGCGCCCGTCCTGGCCTACGTCGGCCTGGGCGCCAACCTGGGCGACGCCACCGGCACCGTGCGGCGGGCGGCCGCCGAGCTGGCCGCCGTGCCGGGCGTGGCCGGCCTGCGGCTCTCGCCCCTGTACGGCACCGCGCCGGTGGATTCCTCCGGCCCCGACTACGTCAACGCCGTGGCGGCCCTGCAGACGACGCTGCCCCCGCTGGCGCTGCTGGCGGCGCTGCAGGCCATCGAGCAGCGCCACGGCCGCGAACGCCCCTACCGCAACGCCCCGCGCACCCTGGACCTGGACCTGCTGCTGTACGGCGGCCAGTCCATCGACCTGCCCGCCCTGACGGTGCCCCATCCCCGCATGCACGAACGCGCCTTCGTCCTGCGGCCCCTGATGGACCTGGCGCCCGGCCTGACGCTGGCCCAGGGCGGACTGGCCGCCCTGCTGGCCCGCTGCGCGGACCAGCCCATCCGGCGCCTGGACTGATCCGACCGGCGGCGCCTCGCCGGGAACCGGGCCGCCCAGGCCGCCGCTCGCAGCCGCGCCGGACCGCTCGAACGCCACCGGACCGCCTGAACGCCGACGCGCCGGGCCACGGCTCCCTTCCCCGGGCCAGACGCCCGCCGCGGGTTTATGGCAAAATACTGTACACATCATCAGTATTTTCGCCATGAACGCTTCCGCTGCCCTCCTGCCTGCCAAATCCACCGCGCCGCCCCCGGACGCGGCCGGCGCCGTGCGGCCGGAGCTGGCCGTGCGGGGCGTGTGGCGCGGCACCGAGATCGGCCGCCAGGCCACGGCGGTGGTCCCCACCGGCTGGGTGCCGCTGGACCGCGAGCTGCCCGGCGGCGGCTGGCCCACGCAGTCGCTCACCGAGGTGCTGGCCGCGCAGCCCGCCGCCGTCGAATGGCGCCTGCTGGCGCCCGCGCTGCGCCAGGTCGCCGCGCGCGGCGGGCAGATCGTCGCCGTCGGGCCGCCCCACCCGCCCTACCTGCCCGGTCTGCGGCAGGAAGGCCTGGACGAGCGCTGTTTCGTGTGGATCGACGCCCGCACGCCGGCCGAGCGGCTGTGGACGGCCGAGCAGCTGCTCAAGGCCAACGCCTGCGGCGCGGTCGTCGCCTGGCTGCCGCAGGCGCGGCCCGAGCAGGTCCGGCGCCTGCAGGTCTGCGCGCAATCCTGCGAAGGGCTCGCGTTCCTGTGCCGCCCCGCAGCGGCGCGGCACGAATCCTCGGCCGCGCCGCTGCGCGTGCAGGCGGACCCGGGGCCCGACTGGGAACTGCGCCTGCACATCCTCAAGCGCCGCGGCCCCCCGCAGGACGAACCGCTCGCCCTGCCTTCGATGCCCGGCGGCCTGGCCGCCCTCATCACGCCCCGGCTGCGGCATCCGAGCCGGCTGCTGACCCGCGAGGACCCCGCCGATGCTGTGGGCGGCACTGTCATTGCCCTGCGCCCCCGACGGAACGCCGCCGTCCAGTGAGGCGCTTCACGGGCTGGCGACCTGGGCCCTGCAGTTCACCCCCCGCGTCGCCCTCGCCGATGAAGCCGTCGTCCTGGAGGCGGAGGCCAGCACGCGCCTGTTCGGCGGGCGCCGGGCGCTGCACGAGCGCATCGACGCCGAAGGCCGCACGCTCGGCATGACCGCGATCGCCTGGGCGCCCAACAGCCTGGCGGCGCTGGCCTGTGCGCGCGCCGGGGTGCTCAACGGGGTGCGCCGGCCCCTGCCCGAGGTCCTGGACGCCTTGCCGATGACGGTCCTGTCGGCCGTCGCGCCGCACCATCTCACGCTGGCCCAGCTCGGCTGCCGCACCCTGGGCGACGTGCGGCGCCTGCCGCGCGGCGGCCTCAACCGGCGCTTCGGCCAGGGCCTGCTCGACGCGCTCGACCAGGCCTACGGCCTGCGGCCCGAGACGCACCGCTGGATCGCGCTGCCCGAGACCTTCCACGCGCGCCTGGAACTGATGGCGCGGGTGGAGACGGCCCCGGTGCTGCTGTTCGGGGCGCGCCGCCTGCTGGTGCAGCTGTGCGGCTGGCTGGCCGCGCGGCACGCGGGCATCACCGCGTTCACGCTGCGCTGGGCGCACGATTTCGTGCGCGCGCGCGATGCCGGCGACGGCGGCGAACTGACCATCCGCACCGCGCAGCCGATGCGCGAGGTCGAGCACCTGTGCCGGCTGCTGGCCGAACACCTGGCCCGCGTGACGCTGCAGGCTCCGGTGGGCGAGCTGGCCCTGGAGGCGGTCGAGGCCGTGCCGCTGCCCGGACGCAGCGACTCGCTGCTGCCGGACGCCGGCCGCCAACGCGAATCGCTGGCCCTGGTGCTGGAGCGCATCGCCGCGCGCCTGGGGCCCGAGCGCGTGCGGCGACCCGTGCTGTGCGAGGATCACCGCGCCGAATGGGCGCAGCACTGGCAGCCGGCGCCGCGCCCCCTGCCCCGGCAGCGCCTGGCGCCGCCCGACGTGCCGCAGCCGACCTTCCTCCTGCCCGAACCGCTGCGGCTCGCGGTGCGCGCAAACCGGCCGGTCCACCAGGGGCCGCTGATGCTGCTGGCCGGCCCCCACCGCGTCGAAGGCGGCTGGTGGCACCGCGGCGAGGACGATGCGTCCACCCACCACGTCGAGCGCGACTACTGGGTGGCGCTCAGCCGGCGGGCCGGGGTGCTGTGGATCTACCAGACGCGCCTGGCCGGCGACGCCGCCGCCTGGTATCTGCACGGCATGTTCGCCTGAAACCCGAGGAAACCATGGCCAGCGCCTCTCCCGCCCTGCCGGACTACGCCGAACTCCGCTGCCTCACCAACTTCTCCTTCCTGCGCGGCGCGAGCCACCCGGAAGAACTGGTCGAACGCGCCAGGCAGCTCGGCTACACGGCGCTGGCGATCGCCGACGAATGCTCCATGGCCGGCATCGTGCGCGCGCACGTCGCGGCCAAGGAACACGGCCTGACGCTGCTGGCCGGCAGCCAGTTCGAGGTCGAGCCCGACGCGCCAGCCGGGGCACAGCCCGATCTGCAGCCCGATCTGCAGCCCGATGCGCGGCCGGACCCGCCGACCGGCGCACGAGCCGACGCACCGGCCAACGCTTCCCTGGCGCCGTTCACCCTGGTCGTGATCGCCTGCGACGGCCAGGGCTACGGCAATCTGTGCGAATTCATCACCCGCCTGCGGCGCGCATCCCCCACCAAGGGCGCCTACCGCCTGCGCGCGGCCGACCTCGACCCGCGGGCGCTGGCCGGCTGCGTGGTGCTGGCCTCGCCGCACCGGTCCGCCACGCCCGCGCAGCTGCGCGCCGTCGCGCGCTGGGTGCTGGACCGCTTCATGGGACGCTGCTGGCTGGCCGTGGAACTGCTGCGCCGCCTGGACGACGAGATGTGGCTGCACCGGCTGCGCGAGGTGAGCGAGCTGACCGCCATTCCGCTGGTCGCCTGCGGCGACGTGCACATGCACCTGCGCTCGCGCAAGATGCTGCAGGACGTGCTCACCGCCACGCGCCTGGGCAAGCCGCTCGCGCAGTGCGGGCACGGCCTGCAGCCCAACGCGGAGCGCCACCTGCGCTCGCGCCTGCGCCTGGCGCAGATCTATCCGCCCGATCTGCTGGCCGAGACCCTGCGCGTGGCGGCGCGCTGCCGCTTCAGCCTGGACGAACTGCGCTACCAGTACCCGGAGGAAGTCGTCCCGCCGGGCGAGACCCCGGCCAGCCACCTGCGCCGCATCACCTACGAAGGCGCGCGGCGGCGCTGGCCGGACGGCATCCCGGCCAAGGTCCGGGCGCAGATCGAGCACGAACTGGCGCTGATCTCGGAACTGAACTACGAGCCGTACTTCCTCACCGTCGCGGACATCGTGGCCTTCGCCCGCTCGCGGCGCATCCTCTGCCAGGGCCGGGGCAGCGCGGCCAATTCCGTGGTCTGCTACTGCACCGGCGTCACCGAGGTGGACCCGGCCCGCATGGCGGTGCTGTTCGAGCGCTTCATCAGCCGGGAACGCAACGAGCCGCCGGACATCGACGTGGATTTCGAGCACGAGCGGCGCGAAGAAGTCATCCAGTACCTGTACCGCAAGTACGGCCGCGAGCGCGCGGCGCTGACGGCGGTGGTGATCACCTACCGGCTCAAGAGCGCGCTGCGCGACGTCGGCCGCGCCCTGGGCTTCGAGCCCGGCGCCCTGGACGCGCTCGCCCAGGGCCACCGCTGGTGGGACGGCCGCGAGATCTCCCCCGAGCGGCTGGCCGAGGCCGGCCTGTCCCCGGACAGCCTGAAGGTGCGCCAGCTGCTGCGCCTGGTCGGGCAGCTGATCGGCTTTCCCCGCCACCTGAGCCAGCACGTGGGCGGCTTCGTGCTCACGCGCGGTCCCCTGTCGCGCATGGTGCCGATCGAGAACGCGGCGATGGAGGACCGCACGGTCATCGAATGGGACAAGGACGACCTGGACGCGATGGGGCTGCTCAAGGTGGACGTACTGGCGCTGGGCATGCTCACCGCCCTGCGCAAGGCGCTGGCGTTCATCGGCGAGCGCCAGGGGCGCGACTTCGCCATGCAGGACATTCCGGCCGAGGACGCCGGGACCTACGAGATGATCGGCCGGGCCGACACCATCGGCGTGTTCCAGATCGAGAGCCGCGCGCAGATGAGCATGCTGCCGCGCCTGCGGCCGCGCTGCTACTACGACCTGGTGATCGAGGTGGCGATCATCCGCCCCGGCCCGATCCAGGGCGGCATGCTGCATCCGTATCTCAACCGCCGCCAGGGGATCGAGCCGGTGAGCTACCCGAGCGAGGCGCTGCGCGAGGCCCTGGGCCGCACCCTGGGCGTGCCGATCTTCCAGGAGCAGGTGATGCAGATCGCCGTGCTCGCGGCCGGGTTCACCCCGGGCGAGGCCGACCAGCTCCGGCGCTCGATGGCGGCCTGGAAACGCAAGGGCGGCCTGGAGAAATACCACGCCAAGCTGGTGGACGGCATGACGGCGCGCGGCTACGAAGCCGCCTTCGCGCAGGCCATCTTCGAGCAGATCCGGGGCTTCTCGGAATACGGCTTCCCGGAAAGCCACGCGGCCAGCTTCGCGCTGCTGGTCTACGCCTCATGCTGGATCAAGCGCCACCACCCGGCCGCGTTCCTGGCGGCCATGCTCAACAGCCAGCCGCTGGGCTTCTATTCGCCCGCGCAGCTGGTGCAGGACGCGCGCCGCCACGGCGTGCGGGTGCGCCCGGCCGACGTGCTGGCGAGCGCCTGGGACTGCACGCTGGAAGAACCGGCCGGAGAGCCGGCCGCAGGACAGATCGAAGGGCGGGTCGAAGGACAGAACGAAGGGCAGCTCGAAGGCCAGATCGAAGGGCAGATCGAAGGTCAGGCCCGGCCGCCGGCGGTGCGGCTGGGCCTGCGCATGATCGCGGGCCTGCCGCGCGCGGCGGCCGAACGCATCGTGGCCGCGCGGGCGCAGGGGCCGTTCGGCGACGCCGGGGACCTGGCACGGCGCGCGGCGCTGGACGAGCGCGACATGCGCCGGCTGGCCGGCGCCGACGCACTGGCGGGCCTGGCCGGCCACCGGCGCCAGCAGGTCTGGGAGGCCGCGGCGCTCAAGACCGCGCCGCGGCTGCTGCGCGCGGCGCCGATCCGCGAGGACCGCCTGACGCTGCCGCCCGCGCCCGAGGGCGAGGAGATCGTCTTCGATTACGCCAGCACGGGGCTGACGCTGCGGCGCCACCCGCTGGCGCTGCTGCGGCCCCTGCTGCGCCAGCGCCGGCTGCACAGCGCGCAGGAACTGCGGGACCTGCCCGACGGCCGTCTGGTGCGCTGCTGCGGCATCGTCACGCTGCGCCAGCAGCCCCAGACCGCCAAGGGCGTGGTCTTCGTCTCGCTGGAGGACGAGACCGGCACGGTGCAGGTGATCGTGTGGAAACACGTGCGCGAGCGCCAGCGCGCGGCCCTGGTGAGATCCCGGCTGCTGGCGGTGTACGGCCGCTGGCAGCGCGAGGGCGAGGCGTGCAACGTGATCGCCGCGCGTCTGGTGGACCTGACGCCGCTGCTCGGGCGCCTGGCCGAGGTCACGAACCGCAGCCGGGATTTCCACTGAACCACTGAGCGGGCCGGCTCAGGCGCCGGCGGACCGGGCCATCGCCGCTCGCATGTCCTCGGGGTTCACGTCCCGCACATGGGAGGCGATGGACCAGCGGTGGCCGTAGGGGTCCCGGACCACGCCGTAGCGATCGCCCCAGAACATGTCGGACGGCGGCATCATCACCGAGGCGCCCGCCTTCACCGCCCGCTCGAACGCCGCGTCCGCGTCGGGCACGTACAGGTGCAGGGACACCGGCGTGCCGCCCAGCGTGTCGGGACTGTCGGCCTGGCAGACCGACGATTCCTCCATCAGCATCACGGCGGAACCGCCGATCCACAGGCAGCCGTGCACCAGCTTGCCGTCCGGCCCGTCCAGCCGGATGGCCCCCTGCGCCCCGAAGGCCCGCTGGTAGAAATCCATCGCGCCGGCCGCGTCCCGGCAGATCAGGTGCGGCGTCACGGCGTGCATGTCGGGGGGCACCGGCGACGGTCCCGCAGCCGCGTCGGGGGACAGGCCCATGAGCGCCTTGCCGGACTTCACATCGCAGGGGAAGGAGAAATGCTCGTGGACGATGCGCCAGCGGCCGGCCTCGCGCCGGAAGCCCGTGGTCATGCGGCTCCAGGCCTCGCCCGCGTCTCCCTCGGCCATGCAGGCCAGCAGCGCGTGCGCGTAGCCCAGATCGCCCTCCGCCTGGACGTCCAGGTCCCTGAACGCGAAGCGCACGCTGTTCGGGCACGTCCGCAGGCATTCTTCCCAGTGCGCCATGTAGCGGTCCCGCCCGGCGAAGCACAGCGTCTTGATGGCGTCGTAGCCGACCACGTCCGGCGCGTAGCAGGCCGCGAGCGCCTCCAGATCGTGCCGGCCCACGGCCGCGGTCCAGTCGTCCAGCACCCGCCGGATGCCGGCCTGCGCCTCGTCCTTCTTCGTCCTGTCTTCCATTCCCGTCTCCTGTTGCCCGTCGCCTGTCCGACGGCCGCGGGGATCGCGGCTCGCGGGCGAGGGCTCATCCATCCGGCGCACTATACCACTGTTTAATCCTAAAAAATAACTAACAAATTGTTTTTTAGGACTACATGATACAATCCAGGATCATGAGCACCAAGAGAAGCTATGCCGACGGCTGCGCCGCCGCCCACGCCCTGGACCTGATCGGCGAACGCTGGGCGCTGCTGATCGTGCGCGAGCTGATGCTCGGCCCGAAGCGCTTCACCGATCTGCGGGCCGGCCTGGGCCGCATCAGCGCCAACGTGCTCACCCAGCGGCTGGCCGAACTGGAAGCGGCCGGCATCGTCGTCCGGCGCAGGCTGCCGCCGCCGGGCGGCGGCATGGCCTACGACCTCAGCCCCTGGGGCAGGGAACTCGAACCCATCCTGCTGCAGCTGGTCCGCTGGGGCGTGCGCTCGCCCGGCTTCGCGCGCGGCGCCCCCCTGAACGTGGACGCCATGGTGCTGTCGATGCGCGCCCTGTTCTCGCCCGACGCGGCCTCGGGCCGGGATGCCCGGATCCTGCTGGTCCTGGACGGCCAGCCTTTCTCCGCCCGGGTGGCCTCGGGCCGGCTGGACGTGCATCGCCAGGGGCCGGCGGAGCCGGCGGCCGAGGCGACGCTGGAAACGTCCCCCACCACCCTGCTGCACCTGGCCTACGGCGCCGCGGATCCCGACGACGCCGTCGAGGCGGGGCTGGCGCGGATCTCCGGCCGGCGGGCCGCGCTGGATCGTTTCCTGGGCTGCTTCCGGGTGCCGGAGCCCGCGGACACGGACCGGTGACAGCCGCGCCGGCGCGCGGCGGGCCGGCGCCCGTTCACGCGCGTGGTCCAGGCGCATGATTCGGGCGCACAGGCTTGGCTCAGGCGCAAGGATCAACCGCGACGGCGGCGTTCAGGCGCGTGGTTTACACTGGCGCGCATGCCCACACGGAGAATCCCCGCCATGCCTCCAGGCCCTCCCATCCGCCTGGTCGTCGCCTACACCGACAACCGCGTGATCGGCCGCGATGGCGCCATGCCCTGGCGCCTGCCCGCCGATCTGGCGCATTTCAAGCGCAGCACCCTGGGCCACCCCATCATCATGGGGCGCAAGACCTGGCTGTCGCTGGGGCGCCCGCTGCCCGGCCGCCGCAACCTGGTGCTGAGCCGCGACCCGGCGTTCGCCGCGCCCGGCGCCGAGCACCACGCCACCCTGGAAGCCGCCCTGGCCAGCTGCGCGCAGGCCGATCTCGTCTGCGTCATCGGCGGCGAGCAGGTCTTCCGCCTGGCCCTGCCGCTGGCCGACGAGCTGATCGCCACGGAAATCCATGCCGACCTGGACGGCGACACCTGGTTCCCCCCCCTGCCCGCCGGGCAGTGGCGGGAAACCGAGCGCCTGCCGCAGCCGCCGGAAAACGGCCTGGCCTACGATTTCGTCACCTACCGGCGCGTCCCGGGGACCCAGGCCGCCTGAGCGGCGAGCGCCCGCGCGCGGCCCTCATGCCGCTCGGATTCGCCGGATACGGGCCGGCGCGCGGGGCCTTGCGCCCCGCCCGGGAATTCACTGCCCGGAGGCTTTGGCGCGCGCCCGGATCGTCGTCACCGTCTCGCCCGCGATCCCCCAGCTGTCGGTATCGACTTCCTCGATCACCACGAAGGTGGTCTTGGGGTTCTTGCCCAGCACGTCCACCAGCAGTTGCGTGGCGCCCTCGATCAGGCGGGCCTTCTGCTCGGCGGTGGCGCCTTCGCGGGTGATCTTGATGTTGACGTAGGGCATGGCATGGTCTCCGTGACGATGTGACAAAAACGGGCCGGACCGCGCACGCGAATCGTGCGCGGCCCGGTACCGGACATGAGCATGATAGGCCACTTTCCGTACCCTCCCGCGTCAGGCCGTGTGCGACAGGACCGCGTCCGGCTCGCGCTCTTGCGCAAACACTTCCTTGGCCGCCGCCAACCCGTTCAGGGCAGCCGGGAAGCCGGCATAAACCGCCATCTGCATGATGATTTCGACCAGCTCCGTGCGGCTGACCCCGACATTGAGCGCGCCCTGGATGTGCACCTTGAGCTGAGACGCGGCATTGCCGAGCGCGGTGAGCGCGGCCACGACCGCGATTTCCCGGCTTTTCAGATCGAGGCCGGGCCTGGAATAGACGTCCCCGAAAGGAAATTCGATCAGGTAGCGTGCGAAGTCAGGGGCAATGTCTTCCAGACTGTCCAGCACACGTTGCCCGGCCGCGCCATCGATCTCACGCAGTTTGGCGAGTCCGCGCTCGTATCGGTTTTCGATGTTCATCAGCATGTCCTTCATCGGAAAGTGAGTTCGACGCCAGGGACTGTTCGACCGAGCGGTAGTATTCGATCTTTGCCTGCAAGGCATCCGCGGACCGGCGCATCAGCTCGATTTCCGAAAGAACCTCCGTCAAGTGATCTTCCAGCATCCGGCGACGATCCGGCACCGTCGCGTCCCCGACGCCACGTAGTTTCGCGAACGCCTGCATCTTGCCGATGGGCATGTGCGTCGTCCGCAACCGCAGCAGGAATTCGATCCAGGCCATGTCCGATGCCACATAGCGCCGCTGTCCTCCAGGCGCGCGGCCGATCGGTGCGATCAGTCCGACACGCTCGTAGTAGCGCAAGGTGTGGGCCGTCAGGCCCGTGCACTTGGCAACATCATCAATGGTCAGATGGGATTCCATGGAGAGATCCTAGAAGTTTGAGTGCACTCTAAGTCAAGCACTTTGCATCGAAAAGATCGAGCCCCGGATCAGCGGCAAAAAAACCCGGCGATCCGCGCAATGCGGAACTCACCGGGTGGGGCAATGCGATCGGCCCCAGCCTGTGAAGGCCGGGCCGGGAACGGCGCTCAGGCCGTCACGGGCTCGGCGGCGTAGGCTTCCATCGGCGGGCAGGCGCAACTGAGGTTGCGGTCCCCCCAGGCATTATCCACCCGCGCGACCGGCGGCCAGTACTTGCGCGCCGCCATGCCGGGCAGCGGGAAGGCCGCCTGCTCGCGGGTATACGGGTGCGTCCAGTCCTGCACCAGCAGCGTGGCCGCCGGATGCGGGGCGTTGACCAGCAGATTGTCGTCGGCCGGCTGCTCGCCGCGCTCGACGGCGGCGATCTCCTGGCGGATGGCGATCATGGCGGCAATGAAGCGGTCCAGTTCTTCGAGGCCCTCGGACTCGGTGGGTTCGACCATCAGCGTGCCGGCCACCGGGAAGCTCATGGTGGGCGCATGGAAGCCATAATCCATCAAGCGCTTGGCGATGTCCTCGGCGCCGATGCCGCTGGCGTCCTTGATCGGCCGGATGTCCAGGATGCACTCGTGCGCCACGCGGCCGTTGACCCCGGCGTACAGGATGGGATAGTGCGGCGCCAGGCGCGTGGCCAGGTAGTTCGCGTTCAGGATCGCGACCTGGGTGGCGCGGCGCAGGCCTTCGGCCCCCATCATCATGATGTACAGCGTCGAGATCGGCAGGATGCTGGCCGAGCCGAAGGGCGCGGCCGACACCGGGCCCGGCTGGCCCGCCGGCAGGCGGCCGTCTTCGCCCACCATGCCGGGCAGGTACGGCGCCAGGTGCGCGCGCACCGCCACCGGGCCGACGCCCGGGCCGCCGCCGCCGTGAGGAATGCAGAAGGTCTTGTGCAGGTTCAGGTGCGACACATCGGAGCCGAAGCGGCCCGGCTGGGCCACGCCCACCATGGCGTTCATGTTGGCGCCGTCCAGGTAGACCTGGCCGCCGGCCTCGTGAATCAGATCGCAGATTTCCGTGACCGTGGTCTCGAACACGCCATGCGTGGACGGATAGGTGATCATCAAGGCGGCCAGCCGGTCGCCGACCTCGGCGATGCGGGCGCGCAGATCGGCCATGTCGATGTTGCCGTTGTCATCGGACGCCACCACCACCACGTCCATGCCCGCCAGATGGGCCGAGGCCGGATTGGTTCCGTGCGCCGACGCGGGAATCAGGCAGACGTTGCGCTGGTGCTCGCCGTTGGCCTGGTGATAGCCGCGAATCGCCAGCAGGCCGGCGAATTCGCCCTGGGCGCCGGAATTGGGCTGCAGGCTGACGCGGTCGTAGCCGGTGATCTCGCACAGCGCGGCGCACAGCCGCTCGATCATTTCCTGGTAGCCCTGCGCCTGGCCGGCGGGAGCGAACGGGTGCATGTGGCTGAATTCAGGCCAGGTGATGGGAATCATTTCCGCCGTGGCGTTGAGCTTCATGGTGCAGGAGCCCAGCGGAATCATGGTGCGGTCCAGGGCCAGGTCCTTGTCGGCCAGGGCGCGCAGATAACGCAGCATGTCGGTCTCGGATTTCACGCGCGAGAAGGCGGGATGCGCCAGGATGGCGCCCTGGCGGCGCAGGGCCGCCGGGATGCCGTCGGCTTCGGCCGAGAAGTCGGGGGCGACGCGCGACACGCCCATGCCGGCCGCCAGGGCGCCGATCAGGGTCTCGATGTCCTGGGCATCGACGGTTTCATCCAGCGACAGGGCGACGTGGGTGTCGTCCACACGGCGCAGGTTCATGCCGCCGTCGACTGCCGCGTCCAGCACCGCCTGCGTGCGGGCGCCGGTTTCCAGATGCAGGGTGTCGAAAAAAGTATCGTTGCAGACCGTCAGCCCCATGGCGCGCAGGGCGCCGGCCAGTCGGGCGGTGTGCGCCGCCACGCGCCGGGCGATGCGCGCAATGCCCTGGGGGCCGTGCCAGACGGCATACATGGCGGCCATCACGGCCAGCAGCACCTGCGCGGTGCAGATGTTGGACGTGGCCTTCTCGCGGCGGATGTGCTGCTCGCGCGTCTGCAGCGCCAGCCGCAGGGCCTGTTCGCCGCGCGCATCCTGGGAGACGCCCACCAGGCGGCCCGGCAGGTTGCGCTTGTAGGCGTCCTTGCACGCCATGAAACCGGCGTGCGGGCCGCCGTAGCCCATGGGCACGCCGAAGCGCTGGGCCGAGCCGACCGCGATGTCGGCGCCCCATTCGCCCGGCGGCGTCAGCAGCGCCAGGGCCAGCAAGTCCGTCGCCACGGCAACGATGGCGCCGGCGGCATGGGCCTGCTCGGCGAGCGCGCGATAATCGGCCACGCCGCCCAGGCTGTGCGGGTACTGCAGCAGCACGCCGTAGCAGTCCGGCAGGCCATCGGCCTCATCGCCGACCACCAGCTCGATGCCCAGCCCGGCTGCGCGCGTGCGCAGGACTTCCAGGGTCTGGGGATGGACGTGGGCAGAGACGAAGAAACGGTCGGACTTGGCGCGCGAGACGCGGCGCGCCAGCGTCATGGCCTCGGCCGCCGCCGTGCCTTCGTCCAGCAGCGACGAGTTGGCGATATCCAGCCCCGTCAGATCGGAGATCATGGTCTGGTAGATCAACAGGGCTTCGAGGCGGCCCTGGGAGATTTCCGGCTGGTACGGCGTGTAGGCGGTGTACCAGGCGGGATTCTCCAGGATGTTGCGCAGGATCACGTGCGGCACGTAGGTGCCGTAGTAGCCCTGGCCGATATAGCTGCGCAGGACCTGGTTGCGGCAGGCGATGGTTTTCAGGTCCGCCAGGGCCTCGACCTCGCTCATCGGACCGGGCAGGTCCAGATACGGGGCTTCGGACAGGATGTTTTCCGGCACGACCTCGCGGATCAGGGCGTCCAGGCTGGTGGCGCCGATGGCCGCCAGCATGGCGCGCTGGTCGGCTTCGGACGGCCCGATGTGGCGGGCGATGAATTCGGAATGCGTGGCGGAATCGCGCGGCATGGAGTGCTCCAGGGTAAAACCGTGTGAATCAGTGGATGAGGGGCGCGGCGCGGATCAGGCCTGGGCCTCGTAGGCGGCGGCATCCATCAGGCCATCGACGTCGGCGGCGTTGTCAGGCTTGATCTTGAAGATCCATTGCTCGTAGGCGGCTTCGTTGATCAGGGCGGGCTGATCGTTGAGGGCTTCGTTGAAGGCGACGATCTCGCCGGACACCGGCGCGTAGATGTCGGACGCGGCCTTGACGGATTCGACCACGGCTGCGGTATCGCCGGCAGCCAGATGCGCGCCCACTTGAACGTCGCCGACGAAGACCAGGTCGCCGAGCTGATCCTGAGCGTCGTCGGTAATGCCGACCAGGAAGCAATCGCCGTCGGCCTTGACCCATTCGTGGGAGGCCGTGTATTTGCGGTCGTTGGGAATGGACATGATGTACCCCGTTTCAGTGGTGGAGAGAGGAAGGAAAAAACCCGGTCAGACCAAAGCCTGCCCGTTGCGCACAAAGGGCGGGCGCACGATCTCGGCGGGCAGCCACTTGCCGCGGATCTCGACCTCGACCCGGTCGCCCGGCGCCGAGCCCGCCGGCACGCGGGCCAGACCGATGGAAAAGCCCAGCGTGGGCGCCATGGTGCCGCTGGTGAGCTCGCCTTCGCCCTGGGCGGTGCGGACCTTCATGTGGCCGCGCATGATGCCCCGGTCGAGCAGCTTCAGGCCGACCAGCTCGCGCGCCTTCGAGGCGGATTCCAGGGCGGCGCGGCCGATGAAGTCGCGCGACTCGTCCTTGAGCGAGACGGTCCAGGCCAGGCCGGATTCCAGGGGATGGACGCTCTCGTCCATGTCCTGGCCGTAGAGGTTCATGCCGGCTTCCAGGCGCAGGGTGTCGCGCGCGCCCAGGCCGCAGGGCCGCACCCCGGCCTGCGCCAGGGCGTCCCAGAACGCCTTGACGGCGCTGGCGGACAGGACGATCTCGAAGCCGTCCTCGCCGGTGTAGCCGGTGCGCGCCACCAGGGTGTTCTCGTCGATGAGCGTGCCGGTGAAGGGCTTGAGGTCCTGGGTGGCGGGCTTCCATTCCGGATGCACGGACCAGACGGCCTCGCGCGCGGCGGGGCCCTGGACGGCCACCATGGCCAGGTCGCGCCGGGGGGCGACGGCCACGCCGTAGGCGCCGGCCTGCTCGCGCATCCAGGCGAGGTCCTTGTCCGCCGTACCGGCGTTGACCACCACGCGCCAGCGCTCGGGAGCGAAGAAATAGACGATCAGGTCGTCGATCACCCCGCCGTCGGGGCGCAGCATGCAGGAATACAGCGCCTTGCCCGGCTGGCCGGCGATGCGCGCCACGTCGTTGGCCAGCAGATGGCGCAGGTAGTCCTGGGCGCGCTCGCCCGCGACGTCGACGTTGAGCATGTGGGACACGTCGAACATGCCGGCGGCGCGGCGCACGGCGTGGTGCTCTTCGAGCTGGGAGCCGTAGGCCAGGGGCATGTCCCAGCCGCCGAAATCGACGATCTTGGCGCCCAGGGCGACGTGGGTTTCGTACAGGGGGGTTTGCTGGGGCATGGAAACTCCGGACGAGGGAAAGGAGCGGCATGGGATGCCGGCAGCGCCCTTCTGTCCTTTTGCCTGAGAGTTGCCCCGCACTGCAGGGGGTTCACCTTCGGCGCCCGCGCCCGGATCGGGAAGCGGGTCTCTCCAGAATGCTGCGATGCGACGACGGCATCATGCGGATGGTACGGGGTGCCTGAGCGATTCCGGGCGAATTGCGCCTTCGGCGGCCGCCCGATGCGCGGGGCGGCGCTCTCCCACCCGCATCGGGTGACAGCAAGGGTGAAGCATACTCTGAAACGGGGGGATTCAACAATCACCCGTTGACATCACCCGTTGGCAGTTGTCGACGCTCCGTGGGCGCCCCGCCAGCGCCCTTTCGGCGCCCCCCCGGGACGCGCCGCCGAGCCCTCAGATGAACCCCCGCTCCCGCCAGCGGGCGCGCGTGCCGGCGTCCACGCCCAGCCGTTCCAGCACCGCGTCGGTGTGCTCGCCCAGGGCCGGCGCGCGCGAGCGGATCCCGCCCGGGGTGGCGGACAGCTTGGGCACGATGCCGGGCACCTGGCAGGGCGTGCCGTCGGGCAGCGGCTGGTCCAGGATCATGTCGCGCGCGCGGTAGTGCGGATCGGCGGCGATGTCGGCGATGTCGTAGATGCGCCCGGCCGGGATGCGCGCCGCGTTGAGGATTTCCAGGACCTCGTCCTGGGTGCGCGCCGCGGCCCAGTCGCCGATGGCGCCGTCGATCACGTCCACCTGCGCCACCCGCCCGGCGTTGTGCGCCAGGGCCGGGTCCTTGCCGAGGTCCTCGCGGCCAATGGCCTGCATCAGGCGGCGGAAGATGCTGTCGCCGTTGCCGGCGATCAGCACGTAGCCGTCGCGGCAGGCGTAGGCGTTGCTGGGGGCGATGCCCGGCAGGCTGCTGCCGGCCGGCTGGCGGACCTCGCCGAACACGGCGTATTCGGGCAGCAGGCTTTCCATCATGTTGAAGACCGACTCGTACAGCGCCACGTCGATCATCTGGCCCGCGCCGTCGCGGTCGCGCGCGCGCAGCGCCAGCAGCACGCCGATGACGCCGTGCAGGGCCGACAGGGAATCGCCGATGGACACGCCCACGCGCACCGGCGTGCGCCCCGGCTCGCCGCTGAGGTGCCGCAGGCCGCCCATGGCCTCGGCCACCACGCCGAAGCCGGGCCGGTCGCGGTAGGGGCCGGTCTGGCCGTAGCCCGAAACGCGCAGCATGACCAGGCGCGGGTTGACCGCGCGCAGCTCGTCCCAGCCCAGGCCCCAGGATTCCAGGGTGCCGGGCTTGAAGTTTTCGACCACCACGTCGCATTCGGCCGCCAGGCGGCGCACGACGGCCTGGATTTCCGGCTGGCGCAGGTCCAGGGTCACGGACTGCTTGTTGCGCGACTGCACCTGCCACCAGACCGAGGTGCCCTGATGCAGCAGCCGCCAGTTGCGCAGGGGGTCGCCCTGGCCCGGCGGCTCGATCTTGATGACCTCGGCGCCGAATTCGCCCAGGATCTTGGCGGCAAACGGCCCGGCGATGAGCTGGCCCATTTCCAGCACCCGGATGCCGTCCAGGGGTTTGTGCATGTCTGTCCTCCGATGGCGATGGATGCGATGTCCGATGGATACCATGAATCCATTGGATGCCGGAACGATTCTATCGCCCTCCGGCGCGGGCCGCCCGCCCCCCCGATCCGTCCGGCCGCGCCCCGCCTCGGACCGTCCAGCATTGCGGCGGCCCCGCCGGGCGCCCCGCTCAGCCCGCCGCCAGCGCGCGCCCGCAGGCCACGCCCGAGGACCAGGCCCACTGGAAGTTGTAGCCACCCAGCCAGCCGGTGACGTCCACCGCCTCGCCCACCACGTGCAGGCCGGGACAGCGGCGCGCTTCCAGGCTGCGCTGGTCGAGCTCATCGGTGTCCACGCCGCCGCTCATGACTTCGGCCTTCTTGTAGCCGGCGGTGCCGGTGGGCCACAGCGTCCAGCCGTGGATGCGCTCGCCCAGGACGCGCAGGCGGCGGTCGGGCGCGTCGGCCAGACGCAGGCCGCCCAGGCCCGCCAGATCGTCCGCGCCCGTCCCGCCGCCCGGCCCCGCCCCATCGCCCGCGGCCGACCTCCCGTCCATGCCCGCCCCGCCCCCGGCGCCTGCCCCATCGCCCGCCGCGCCGGCGGCGCCCAGCCAGGCCTCGGCCAGCCGGCGGGGCCAGGCCTGCGCCAGCGCGGCGGCCACGGTCTGGCGGCCGCCGGCCTTGGCCGCCACCAGGACGGCGCCCATGTCCCGCCCCGGGGCCAGGTCGATGCGGATCGGGTCGCCCGGGCGCCAGTAGCTGGAAATCTGCAGGATGCCCGGCCCCGACAGGCCGCGATGGGTGAACAGCAGGTCCTCCAGGAACTCGGCGCGCGCCGGTCGGCGGGACCGTTTCCCCCGGCCCGACGACGCGGCCGTCCCCGCGGCGCCGGCCGGACCGGCGTCCCGCGCACCGCCTTCGGCCGCGGCGGCCTCGTGCGACAGGCGCACTTCCAGCGACACGCCGGCCAGGGCCGCATAGGGCCGCCAGCGGTCCGCGTCGAAGGTCAGCGGCACCAGCGCCGGGCGCGGCTCGACGATGCGCAGGCCGAACTGGCGCGCGATGCGCAAGCTGAAGTCGGTGGCGCCCAGCTGCGGGACCGCCATGCCGCCGGTCGCCAGCACCAGCCGGGCGGCCCGGATCGGCCCCGCGTCGGTGTCCAGCCGGAAGCCGTCCGCTTCCCGGCCCACGGCCCGCACCGCGCAGGGCATGCGCCACTGCACCCCGCCCGCCTCGCACTCGCGGCGCAGGACCTGGATGATGGACTCGCTGGAATCGTCGCAGAACAGCTGGCCCCGGTGCTTTTCATGCCAGGACACGCGATGGGCGCGCAGCAGGTCGAGAAAGTCGGCCGGCCCGTAGGCCCGCAGGGCCGACCGGCAGAAATCGGGGTTGCGCGACAGGAACTGCGCCGGGCTGGCGCCCAGGTTGGTGAAATTGCAGCGCCCGCCCCCGGAGATGCGGATCTTTTCCGCCAGCCGCCCGGCATGGTCGATCAGCACCACCCGCAGGCCGCGCTGCGCGGCCACGGCGGCGGTCATCATGCCGGCCGCGCCGGCACCCACGACGGCCGCGTCGAAACGGCCGCGGCTCACGCGGCCACCCCGCCGGTCACGACGGCACCCGCCTCACGCGCGGACCGGGGCGGCGGCGCATCAGGCGCCTTCGCGGATGCAGTCCACGTAGTAGTGCCGCCGGCCCTGCTCGTCGGTCTCGTACGCCAGCCCGTGGACGTCGGTCTCGAAGCCGGGGAACTGCTGGTTGAATTCCTGGGTGAACTTCAGGTAATCGACGATGTCGCGGTTGAAGCGCTCGCCCGGGATCAGCAGCGGAATGCCCGGCGGATAGGGCGTCAGCAGCACGCCGGTGACGCGGCCTTCGAGCCGGTCGACCGGCACGCGCTCGACCTCGCGGTGGGCCATGCGCGCGTAGGCGTCGGCCGGGCGCATGGCCGGCACCATGTCGCTGAGATACACCCGCGTGGTCAGGCGCGCGAAATCGTAGTGGCGGTAGGCCTCGTGGATCTTCTGGCACAGGTCGCGCAGGCCCATGCGCTCGTAGCGCTTGTGCGCGCGGCTGAACTCGGGCAGCACGCGCCACAGGGGCTGGTTGCGGTCGTAGTCGTCCTTGAACTGCTGCAGGGCGGTCAGCAGGGTGTTCCAGCGGCCTTTGGTGATGCCGATGGTGAACAGGATGAAGAAGGAATACAGGCCGGTCTTTTCGACCACCACGCCGTGCTCGACCAGGTAGCGCGAGACCAGCGCCGCCGGGATCCCGGAATCGGCGAAAGTGCCCGAGATGTCCAGCCCCGGCGTCACCACCGTGGCCTTGATCGGGTCGAGCATGTTGAAGCCTTCGGCCAGGTCGCCGAAGCCGTGCCATTCGTCGCCCGAGCCCAGCACCCAGTCCTCGCGGTTGCCGATGCCCTCGGACACCAGGCGGTTGGGGCCCCAGACCTTGAACCACCAGTCGTTCTTGCCGAACTCGGACTCGACCTTGCGCATCGCGCGGCGGAAATCCAGGGCCTCGCGGATGGATTCCTCGACCAGGGCCGTGCCGCCGGGCGGTTCCATCATGGCCGCGGCCACGTCGCAGGACGCGATGATGGCGTACTGCGGCGAGGTCGAGGTGTGCATCAGGAACGCCTCGTTGAAGATGTTGCGGTCGAGCTGGCGCGACTCGCAGTCCTGCACCACGATCTGCGAGGCCTGCGACAGGCCGGCCAGCAGCTTGTGGGTGGAGTGCGTCGCGTAGATCATCGTGTCCTTGCTGCGCGGCCGGTTCGGACCGATGGCGTGCATGTCCTCGTAGAACTCGTGGAAGGCCGCATGCGGCAGCCAGGCCTCGTCGAAATGCAGGGTGTCGATTTCCGAGCCGAGCTTTTCCTTGATCATCTCGACGTTGTAGATCACGCCGTCGTAGGTGCTCTGGGTCAGCGTCAGGATGCGCGGGCGCTTGTTGGCGGCCTCGCGCGCGAAGGGGTTGGCCTCGATCTTCCGGCGGATGCTTTCGGGGTCGAATTCCTCCAGCGGGATCGGGCCGATGATGCCCAGGTGGTTGCGCGTGGGGCGCAGGAACACCGGGATGGCGCCGGTCATGGTGATGGCGTGCAGGATCGACTTGTGGCAGTTGCGGTCCACCACCACCACGTCGCCCGCGGCCACGTTGGCGTGCCAGACGATCTTGTTGGACGTGGAGGTGCCGTTGGTGACGAAGAAGCAGTGGTCGGCGTGGAAGATGCGCGCCGCGTTGCGCTCGGACTCGGCCACCGGGCCGGTGTGGTCCAGCAGCTGGCCCAGTTCGTCCACCGCGTTGCAGACGTCGGCGCGCAGCATGTTCTCGCCGAAGAACTGGTGGAACATCTGGCCCACGGGACTCTTCAGGAAGGCCACCCCGCCCGAGTGCCCCGGGCAGTGCCAGGAATAGGAGCCGTCGGAGGCGTATTCCAGCAGCTCGCGGAAGAACGGCGGCGGCAGGCTGTCCAGGTAGGCGCGCGCCTCGCGGATGATGTGGCGCGCGACGAACTCCGGCGTGTCCTCGAACATGTGGATGAAGCCGTGCAGCTCGCGCAGGATGTCGTTGGGGATGTGCTGCGAGGTGCGCGTCTCGCCGTACAGGTAGATGGGGATGTCCTCGTTGCGGAAGCGCAGTTCGCCGATGAAGGCGCGCAGGTTCTTGATCGCGTTGGCGACGTCCTCCGGGGAATCCTCGTCGAATTCCTCGTCGTCGATCGACAGGATGAAGGCGCTGGCGCGGCTCTGCTGCTGCGCGAAGGAGCTGAGGTCGCCATAGCTGGTGACCCCCAGGACCTCGACGCCCTCGGCCTCGATGGCGGCCGCCAGGGCGCGGATGCCGAAGCCCGAGGCGTTCTCGGAACGGTAGTCTTCGTCGATGATGACGATGGGGAAGCGGAATTTCATGGCAGCTAGGTGCGCGGCAGCGTGACCCCCTGCTGGCCCTGGTACTTGCCGCCCCGGTCGGCGTACGAGGTCTCGCAGACCTCGTCGCTTTCAAAGAACAGCATCTGGGCACAGCCCTCGCCCGCGTAGATCTTCGCCGGCAGGGGGGTGGTGTTGGAGAATTCCAGCGTCACGTGGCCTTCCCATTCGGGTTCCAGCGGCGTGACGTTGACGATGATGCCGCAGCGGGCATAGGTGCTCTTGCCCAGGCACACGGTCAGCACGGAGCGCGGGATGCGGAAGTATTCGACCGTGCGGGCCAGGGCAAAGGAGTTGGGCGGGATGATGCAGACGTCGCCCTCGAAGTCCACGAAGGACTTCTCGTCGAAGGCCTTGGGGTCGACGATGGTGGAGTTGATGTTGGTGAAGATCTTGAATTCATTGGCGCAGCGCACGTCGTAGCCGTAGCTGCTGGTGCCGTAGCTGACGATCCGCTGGCCGTCGACCGAGCGCACCTGGCCGGGCTCGAAAGGTTCGATCATGCCGGCCTGCGCGGCGCGCCGGATCCAACGGTCGTTCTTGATGCTCATGGGCGCCCTCTGTTCAAAGTTGCGGTATTTTAAGGCACATCCACAGCACGCGGCGCGCCTGCTGCGCCGATCAGTCCATCGAGAACCAACGGTAGACCAGCGCCAGGCCGCTGACGGTGCCGGTGGTGACCTCGGCCTGCAGGTTGCGCATCAGCCGGTAGCTCAGCCGCGCCACGGTGCCGGTCTGCGCCAGCGCCTGCTCCAGGCTCAGCCGCAGGTCCTCGGTGAGGTTCTTGCCGGCCAGGACGAAACGCTGCTCGATGGGGCTGGCGCCCGCGTCCAGGCCGCTCACCACGCTCTCGACCGGCAGGACGCTGCCGGTGCTGCCCAGCTCGCCCGAACGCATGCTCAGTTCGTCCAGGCCGAAGCGCTTGTAGAACGGCTCGCCGCCCGACAGGAAGGAGCTGCCCACCGAGAACAGCAGCGACATGTCCGCGCCGCCCTGGTCCGGACCGTGGCCCAGCAGCAGCCAGGACAGTTTCTCGGTCTCGCTGACCTCGGGGCGCGACATCAGGTCGATGCGCGGGCGCCGGGCGGTGCCGGCCACCCGGACCCCGGCCTGCACCGCCACGTCGGTGCGCAGGGCCTGGATGTCGAGCACGGGGTTGGCCACGTCGCCCTGGAAGGTGATGGTGCCGCGCCGCAGCTGCAGGTGCTGGCCGTAGGTGTTGATGGCGCCGCCGCGGGTGCGCAGCTGGCCCAGCGCGGTCAGCTTGCCTTCGCTCAGGTGCAGGTCCATGCTGCCGATCAGGCCCGAATCGAGGCCGAAGCCGGTCAGGTAGAAGCGCGGCCCCAGGTCCACGGTCAGGTCGGCCCGCAGGTCCAGCGGCGGCGAGGCGTCCAGGCACGGCACGGTGCGCGCCGCGTCGTCCGCGCGCCGCGCAGCGGGGCGCGCGGCGCGCGCGGCCGCGGCCGCCGGCGGGGCGGCCGTCGGGGCGGCGGGCGGCGGATCGGCCGGGCAGTCCAGCATGGCCGCCGTCTCGCCCGGCTTGAGGATCACCACGTCGCCGTCCAGCGACGGGATGGCGTTGAGCATGTCCAGGTCGAACCAGCCGGCGTCGGCCGTGATCTTGCCGCCGATGCGGATTTCCGGCAGGGTCGCCCGGATCTGGAGGCTGCCGCTGATCATGGCGTAGCGGTCGGCGCGCTGCAGGATCGGATAGCGCCGGAAGGCGACGTCCGCCTCGCCCTGGCGCTCGATCAGGTCCCAGGCGCCCGTGAGGTTCAGGTCGCCGCCCTGGGCGTCCGGATTCTCGGCGATCCAGGTGGCGGTGCGCCATTCCTTGGGGACGACCCGGCGCACCGCCGGGAAGCGCAGCTGGTCCAGCAGCACCCGGGTGCCGTCGAAATGCGCCCGCAGGGTGCCGTCCAGCAGCCGCACGCCCTGGTCGGCGATCAGCAGGCGCAGGTCGTCGCCGCGCAGCGGGCCGGACAGCGTCCAGCTGCCGTCCGGGCGGCTGCGGCCCTGGATGTCGGCGTGCAGGGTGCCGCCGACTTCCATTTCCCCGCCCAGCAGCAGGTTCACCCAGGCCAGGTCCTCGGAACGGGCCTCGAAGCGCAGGTGGCGCTCGTCCTGCGGCCGCAGGGCCAGGCCGCCGCCCGGGGTCGCGTGGACCGGCGTGTCGGCGCGCAGGCGCATGCTGCCCATTTCGCGCGTGCGCACCCGCAGGTCGGCATCGGCGCGGCTCAGGCCGGGGCCGAGCCGGCGGATGGCGAGGTCGAGGCGGGCGTCCTCCAGCCCCAGCTCGATGGGCACGTCGCCGGGCACGGTCAGGTCGCCGCCCTCGCGGGCCAGGTGGATCTCGCCGCTCAGGGCGTCGTCGAATTTCAGGTTCCAGTCCAGGCTCGCGTCCAGGCGGCTGCGCCGCGCCTGCTCGGACAGCTGCGTGCGCACCCCGCCCTGCCGCGCGGCGGCGCGGCCCAGCCAGGCCTGCAGCCGGGTGATGCGCTCCGGCGTGATGGTCAGGGGATCGATGCGGCCGCGCGTCTCCCAATGGCCCTGCCCGCCCGCCGAGGCCTGGTGGCGCAGGCTGAGCAGGGATTCGCCGTCCAGCGCCAGCCCGAGGACGGCCTGGCCGACCTGCCAGCCGCCGGCGGCATCGAGCGCCAGCGGCACCGCCGCCTGGCTGTTCAGGGCCAGGCCGGCGTGCTCGGCCCGCAGGGCGGTGAGCTGGCCGCGCCAGCCCTGCGCCTGCGTCCAGCCGCCGCCAAAGGCCAGCGCCAGGCTCATGGGCGCCCGGCCGGGGACGCCGTCGCGGGCGTCGGCCGGCACATAGCGGGCCTGCAGCCGCCCCCGGTGGTCGGCCAGCGGGCCGGAGACGTCGAGATCCAGTTCCGCGCCGCCCGGCAGGCCGGGCCACAGCGCCGCCAGGGCCGGCAGCCGGGCCTGCAGCGCGAGCCGGCTGGCGTCCGCCGCCGCGTCGCCGCCGGCGCGGATGCGGTCCGGCCCCAGCGCCAGGTCCACGTCCAGGCCCGCGGCCCGCAGGCCGAGGAGATCGGCCGGCGCCGCCGCGCGCGCATCGAACAGCGCGCCATCCGCCCGCGACAGCCGTTCCAGCCGGATCCTGCCCGACAGGGGCTGGCCGTTCCACTGGCTGGGGCCGTCGAAGGCCAGGTCCAGGCCCAGGTCCTGCAGCCGCTGGCCGGCGTCCAGGCGCGCCCGCAGCTCGCCCTTCAGGTTGAGCAGCGCCGGCCCCAGGCCCGGCGGCAGCCAGGGACCCGGGCGCAGCTCGCGCACCGACCACTGCGCGCGGATCGGCCGCAGGCCGTCCGCCCCGCGCGCCTGCGGGGAGACGTCGAACGTCACGCGGGTGCCGCCCGGCAGGCGCAGATCGGCCTGCGCCTCGCCCAGCGGGAAGGACTGGTTGGGCCGGATCTCGGCCCGGGCCCGCAGTTCCAGGCCCTCGCCGCGTCCGCTGGCCTGCAGGTGCAGCGCCTGCAGGGTGCCGGCCAGGCGCAGGTCCAGCTCGATCCTGCATTCGTCCTCGGGCGGTTCGGCTGCGGTAGTGTGCGCGCCGGAGGGGTCCTCCCCGGGATGCCCGGCGCCGGACGATTCGCGGGCGCCGCCCCGGGCCGCCAGCAGCCGCCGCAGGCAGACCGGCGACTGCGCGCTGCGGTCCTGGGCGGAGCCGTGCAGGTTGAGCTCGAAGGGCCAGGGCGCCGCCAGCCCGCGCAGGGCCAGGCTGCCGTCGAGCTGCAGCAGCGTGTCCTCGTGCGCGGCCTGCAGGTGGTCCAGCGTCACGGTCGCGGTATGGGCATCCAGCGTCAGGGCGGTCGATACGGACAGCAGATCGACGGGCAGCGGCTCGCCGTCGATGCGCAGGCCCAGCCCGCCCAGCGCCAGCCGGTCCACCCGCAGGCCCAGCGGCAGCGCCGGCATGCGGAAGGGCTCGTCGGCGGCGGGCGCGGCGGCCGGCCCGGTGCGCAGGTCCACGTCCACGCGCGCGGCCGACAGGTCGTTGACGTGCAGGCGGCGATCCAGCAGTTCCGGCCAGAGCGCCTTGAGATGCAGTCCCACCACGCGCACGTCCACGTCCGGCAGGGCGATCGCCAGGCCCTCGACGTACAGCCCCCGGGCCAGCGTGCCGCGCACGCCATGGGCCTCGCCGCCCAGCTGGCTGGCCGCCGTGCGCAGCAGCCAGCGGGTGCCCGCCGGGCTGGCGACGCACCAGGCGGCGAAGGCCATGGCCAGCAGCAGCGCCAGCACGATGGGCGGCAGCCCCCACAGTCCGAAGGCCCGCAGGCCGCGCCAGATGCGGGTCTTCAAAACGCGATCCCCAGGGAGAACTGCAGGCGCAGGCGGCGGTCCTTCTGCGCCCAGGCCAGGTCCACGAAGAACGGCCCAGCCGGGGTGCGCACCGCCAGGCCGGCCCCGTAGCCCAGATGCCAGTCGAACTGGCCGAAGGACTCGGCCGCGTCGCCGGCGTCGACGAACAGGCTGGCGCCCAGGATGTCGGTGAAATAATGCGTGTATTCGACGCTGGCCACGCCCAGCACGGGCGCGCCCATGATGGCGTCGCCGCGCTCCAGGCCGATGCTCTGGTAGCGGTAGCCGCGGATGCTGCGCGATCCGCCGGTGCGCCAGGAGAAGTCCTGCGGCAGGCGGTCGGTGCGTGACCAGACCTTGCCGATCTCGCCGCGCACGGTCAGCACGTCGCGCTCGCCGACCGGCCACCACCGCTGGGCGCGCAGGCTGCTGCGATAGAAGGCCTTGCCGTCGTCCAGGGTCGTGCCCAGGCCCAGGCCGAATTCCACCAGATTGCCTTCGCGCGGGTTGTATTTCGAGTCCACGTCGCGGCGCAGCCATTGCCAGGTGGCCGCCCAGCTGGGGACCTCGTAGCGCGAGTCGCCGGAAATGCGGGTCTTGTCGTAGGCCACCAGCGCCCCCCAGCGGACCTCGTATTCGACGCGGCTGTCGCCGGCCGCCTTGCGCGTCTGGCTGCGCTTCCAGCCCAGGCCGGTGCGGCTGGTTTCCAGGCCCTCGACGTCCGAGTGGTCGTACAGCAGGCCGAAGCTGTCCTCCCTGCCGTCCATGTCGGGCGGCAGGTGCACGTCGAAGAAGGCGCGCTGCCGCTTGGTGTCCACCCCCGCGCCGGTCTCGATCCAGACCGGCAGGCCGTAGACCACGTTCTGGCGGTACAGGCCTTCCACCCGCACGCCGTGGTCGCTGTCCACGCCCAGCGAGCCGCTGGCGTAGCGGGCGGGACCTTCGGTCACCTGGACGCGCACGGGCAGGGTGACGGGATCGTCGCCCGCGGGTCGCACGCGCGTCGCGGCGGCACCCGCCCCTGCGCCGGTTCCCGCGGCCGTCTCCGGCTCCGTGCCTGTCTTCGCCTCCGTGCCCGCCGCGTCCGCATCGCCGGGCGTATCCGCCGCCGGCGCCGTCCCGTCGGCCAGGGTGACGAAGGCGCCGCGGAAGAAGGTGGTGGACTGCAGCGCCTGCTGCCAGTCCTCCAGGCGCGTCTGGTCGTAGGGCTCGCCCGGCTCGTAGCGCACGTAGCGCCGGATCAGGGATTCGGGCACCCGCTTCAGGCCGATGATCTGCAGCTCGCCCAGCCGCACCGGCGGCCCGCTGTCGAGCGCGACGTCCAGGTCGGCCTTGGCGGCCTCGGGCTCGACGGCCGCCCGGGTCTGCGCGTAGCGGGCGTAATAGAACTCCTGGCGCGAGACCGCGTCCAGCAGCTCGGTCTTGGCCCGGCTCCAGTCGTCGTTGATGAAGGGCATGCCCGGCTTGAGCAGCCAGCTGTCGCGCAAGGACCGGCGCCGGCCCGCGTAGGCCTCGCCGGCGAGCGCGCCGTCGAAGCGCAGGCCCAGCTGGCGCACCCGCGCGCGCTCGCCGGTGTCGATCGTGATGTCCCAGAACTCGCCGCCGTTCGCCGCGCCGGGCGACACGTCCAGCGTGACGGTCGCGTCGAAATAGCCCTGGGTCCGCAGGGCGGCCTGGGCCGCCTCCCAGGCCCGCCGGCGCAGGCGCGAGACCTCGCGCACGTCCTGGTCCTCGGTCAGGCGCGTGATGGCGCCGACCGCATCGGTAATGGCCTGTAACACCTTGGGCGGAGCGCCGCCCGGATCGATGATCACTTCCGGGGGCGCGGCCAGCGCCGGAGCGCAGGCCGCGAGCCC